>SXGS01114545.1_pt1 | contig 167732 bp, 168 predicted proteins | sample 3174681 | NCBI WGS metagenome assembly SXGS01 (sample SAMN11356861, study PRJNA531348) | freshwater metagenome | isolation source: freshwater sample F1-80 | place: China: Fuxian Lake, Yuxi | collected 2017-12-25 | reverse complement strand
TTTGTCAATCCATTCCTGGGGTGCATGGTGCGGCGAGTGACACGCTCCAGTGCCGAAATACATGAAGAATCGCTGCAGGTCATCGACTGCTCGTAGATCTCCCAGGTACTCGATTGCGCGATCCGCGAGGTCTGCGGATAGGTGGTAGCCCGCTGCGACGTCGCGAGGCGGTCGTACACTGTGGTTGTCGTGATAGAGCGCTGGAACGAACTGATGCGTTTCTCCACCGTGAAACCCGTACCAGCGTTGGAAGCCCCGCGCGAGCGGCCATGTATCGCGCGGTGCCGCCATGTGGGTCTCATCTTCGGGCGTGAGATGCCACTTTCCAACGGCGTAGCTCGCGTAGCCGTGTTCGTTGAGAATTTCGGAAAGAAAGCCATTGCGCTTTGGGATTCGCCCGTAGTAGCCCGGGTATCCCAAAGCGAGATCGGCGACTCTCGCCATGCCGTTGCGATGGTGGTTGCGACCGGTCAGCAAGCAGGATCGACTTGGCGAACACAGTGCGGTCGTGTGGAAATTTGAGAACCGGAGCCCTTCGTTGGCGAGACGATCGATATTAGGAGTAGCGATGTCGCTACCGAAGCAGCCAAGTTGGCCGTAGCCGACGTCATCAAGCACGATGAGTAACACGTTGGGGGCGCCCACAGGCGGATGCGGTTCGGGTGGCCACCACGGCGTGGACTCTCGCCAAGTATCACCGATGGTGCCCTGAAACTCTTCGTTGCGCATTGCGCGATTCTCGCGAGTCGGACGCGTTTTGTCGAGCCAGCCTGCCTACTACACTCGCCGAAATTGTCGAACGCGCTCACGCGGAAATGGGGAAAGATGTCAAGGTATCGAAATTCGATTGAACTGGCGAAGTCTTCTTGGAACGTCCTGAAAGCCGATCGCGAGCTCATTTGGCTTCCAGTGATTTCTGTTATCTGCACGATCATCGTTGGGGCGCTCTTCGCTCTCCCGTCGGCGCTGGCTGTGAATTCCGGAGGCGCATTCAAAATCAGCGGCTTCGTCGGGTTGTTCTTCACGTTCGTATTGCTCGCGTACACGACGATCTTTTTCAACGCAGCGCTCGTCCACGCGGCCGACGAGCGGATGCGCGGCGGCGATCCGGACCTCAAGTCGGCGATCGCAGGCGCTCAGCAGCGTTGGCGTCAGATTTTGCCGTGGGCCATCGTGAGTGCGTCAGTTTCGGTAGTGCTGCGAACCCTCGAAGAACGCGCAGGATTCCTTGGCCGCATCGTGATTGGGTTTGTCGGCATGGCTTGGTCGCTCGTGACGTTTCTGGTACTTCCGATTTTGGTGCTTGAAGGCGTTGGAGTTCGCGCCGCCGTCACGCGATCCACCGAACTATTCAAACGCACGTGGGGTGAACAGGTGATCGCCAACGCCGGTATGAGCCTGCTCGGGTTGCTCGCGGTGTTGCCTGGGATTGCCGTTGGATTTGTTGGCTTTGCTAGCGGAAGTGCTTTGATCGCCGTACCACTGGTCACACTCGCAGGTGTATATATCGCTGGCGTGCTTGCGATTACTGCGGCGCTATCGGGCGTGTTTCAAACTGCGCTCTACCACTACGCGGCGAACGGCATGCCGCCGGCAGCATTTGCGAACGTCGACCTTGGCGGCGCATTCGTTGCCCGCCGGCGTCGCTAGCGCGGGCGCTCGAAACTTCGAACGCAATTAGGCGTTGCGTAATGTCGCCGCGGCCGATTCGGGTACGACCGGGTTCGAGTACGTGCCGCTACCAAGTTCGCCCGCGGCGACGAAACGGGTGGTGCCTGGGCCTCGCTGGGGCGGCGCGATATGGGCATGGATGTGGTACTCACCGTCGTGATGCTTTGGAGCTTGGTGAAACCACATGAGGTAGGGAAACGTGTGGCTACGTTGGTCGCTTTCAGGCCACAGCCGATCGTATCGGCTGAGCACATCACCGAGAGCTGCGGCCAGGCCGTCGCGCTGGGTGGACGTGAGCGACGCGAAGTCGGCCGTGTGGTCTTTCGCGACCACCCGCATGCCGTAAGGAAATTCTGACGCGAACGGCACGTAGGCAGTCCATGATTCAGAATCATGGATGACACGGTCTGGTTCGGCGAGTTCCGCGGCAAGGTCTGCGCACACCGTGCAGCCATGGGTTGCTGATAGCTGTGCTTCGTTGCGCGGCGCTGGGGGAACGTGTCCGAACGCGTAAATTTGCCCATGCGGGTGGGGGATCGTTGCACCAACCTCGGCGCCACGATTTTCGAATATGAGCACGTATTCAATTTCGCTTCGTTGCATGAGCGCCTGCGATCGCTCGGCCCAGAGATCAACGACTCGGCGGAGGTGTTCGACCGGCAAGCTGGCGAGTGAGGCATCATGGTCGCAAGAAAACAGAATCACTTCGGCGGAGCCGACGGCTGCCAATGTGGCGTGGCCAAGATCGGCTGGGGTCGCGAGGTCGACCGGTAGGCCGGGTGCGAACGCGGGCCATCGATTTGTGAACCAAGTGACGTCGTACGGGTTGGGCGCTTCGAGCCCACCGATGCAAAACGGGCAGCCGCCTTCGGAGGAACTTGTGGGCAAATTGGGCCGCGCCTGGCGGTGGCCGACGATACCGACCCATTGGTGCGTGAGCGGATCAAAACGAAACTCGCCAGCCATGGCACCATCCTGCCGTATCGTGCGCCTATGACAACGATTCGCAGGGCACGACTCGATGAGAGTTCTGTGATCGGGGCGGCTCAGGCACGCGCGTTTAATGATGATCCGCTCCAATCGTGGGCAATTCCTAATGCTGATCATCGTTTGGCGTTGTTGACCGCGATGTTTGAACTCATCACGGCCGTGATTTCGATTCCTCTCGGCGAGTCCTACGTGGACGATGATTTGGCGTCGGCGGCATTTTGGGTGCCGCCGGGCCGCTGGGGGGAAGCGCCTACGTTGGAAGCCCGCGCGGCGTTGCGGTCTCTCGAAGGACAGCTGGATTCCGACATCACTCGGCGGTTCGCTGTGGCCAACGAAGTGATGCACGCCGCGCACCCGTCCGAATCCCATTGGTATCTTCAAGGTCTGGGTACCGACCCGTCACGACAGCGCACCGGCCTCGGATCCGCGGTGATGCAACCAGTTCTGCAACGGGCCGACGCAACTTCAACACCGTGCTACTTGGAAAGCACAAAAGCCGACAACGTCGCGTTTTACGAACGACACGGATTTCGTGTTACCGCAACGCTCGACATCGCCGAGTCTGGTCCGACGTTGGTGGCGATGTGGCGCGAGCCGACTACGCAGCCTTGATAGCCGGAATGACTTCGGTCGCAAATTGTTCAATGCGGTCGGCGGCGAACGGTGCCCGAAGCGCAAGAATCAGATACTTTGCGCCAGCTTCGCAATACGCGGCCGCGTGATCGACCATTTGCTGCACGCTCCCAGCAAAGACTGTCGGACGAACCACTTCGGTCATCGCACCGAATTGTGTGACGAGTTCGTCCTCTGTGAATGCCATGCCCACGTTGACCGTTTTCGTGAGCTCCATCGGATCGCGGCCGACCCGTTCGCAATGCGCATCGAGTACCGAAGCTTTATGTGCCCAATCTTTCGGACTGATAAAGGGCACGTTCCACCCATCGGCATGCTGCGCAGCAATTCGCAACGTCACCTTTTCGCCTCCGCCACCGACCCATATCGGGAGTCGATCTTGCACCGGCTTCGGTTCACATTGCGCGTTGCGCAGCTGAAAATGCTCACCGTCAAAATTGGTCGTGTCTTGGGTCAATAGCCCACGGATGCACTGAATTGATTCCTCAAGACGGCGCAGTCGCTGGCCTGGCGTGCCGTATTCAATGCCGTACACGTCGTATTCGTTGCGGAGCCAGCCTCCACCGATCCCAAAGGTGATGCGGCCGCGAGCGAGTTGATCGAGCGTGGCCATGGCGTTGGCGAGTACCGCGGGGTGGCGATAACCGGCCGAATACACCAGCGATCCGCACCGGACCCGAGTTGTCGTTGCCGCAAGCGCAGCGTGCGCGACAACGGCTTCGAGCGAATGCGGATTGCCTGTCGCGTCGGCCGCGTAGAAATGGTCCCAGATCGAGATCCAATCAAAATCGAGTCGTTCAATACCTCGCCAGAGTTCTTGAAGTTCGGGGATAGTGGTGTTTTGGAGTCCGGTGTGCACTCCGAATTTGACGTCCATCGCATCACGCTAGACCCCGGGATCTCGCGCAGTCACCGTCAGCGTAGCGGCGCGATCAACACGACGCTCTGGCCCAGCATTTCTTGATTTCGATCGACCGCAACGACCAATATTCTGGCGCCCCCAACCCACCGGATCTGCGTGGCGGTTGTAGATCGCAGCTGCGTGGAGAACAAACGTGCCGTACCAGATCCGACCACAATTGGATATGTGGGGTTGGAACCGGGAGCGTGGCCAAGAACGATGATGCCGGCGACACGGTCACTGCTCGGCCATTGCCACTGAACTGTGAGTGTGTCTTGTGAAATCTGCAGGCGCGCGGTGACGGTACGGTCTGCGGTGGGCCGAGAAGTGGTTGATACTCCTTGAGGTGTCGACGAGTTCGCGGGCCGTTCGGAAAAGTTGGTTGTGGTGCTTCGAGGCACGGGGTTCGTGCTCGGTGTCGCGCCGTTTGGCGCCGAAGTCGGAGACGGTTGACCAACAACGGTGGTCGTGGTCAGGTTCGCGGTCGATTGCGTTGTGGTGGTTGTGTCGGGCGTGTCAATCACGACGCTTCCATCTTCGACGTGCGCGATGGTCCCCGGCGGGAGCACGAGTGAACCGATGGTCGCGGTGCCACCTTTGCCGACTCGAATAACGGATCCCTCGCGCAACGCGGCGCCGAGTTCGATCGAAATTGCGTTACCGTCTGCGTCAAGAATCGTGGTTTCACGGGCCGCCACGAGCACAAGGTTGCGATTCGGGCGCTGTGATTGGCCACGCTGGGAGATGATTACAGCGAACGCGCTCGCGATGATCAAGACCCCCGCGATGGTTTGTTGGAGGCGACGGCGTGGAGTCCCGGTGCGATACGCGAGCGCGGAATTGGTTGGCGCCGCACCCAGGTTGAGGTCATAGATCTGGTGGATCCGAAGCAGTATTTGGGCGTCGGCTGCGTCCTCATCGAAGGAATCGGGGACGCTGAGATGCTGCATGTGTTGCAATGTGGTGGCGATCTCGGTTTTCATGATTGACCGTCAACCTCGAGTTGCTGCGTGAGGGCGCGGATCGCGCGGTGGGTCAATACCGACATGGCCGCGCGAGTTCGTCCGGTGGCCGCGGCGGCTGCGTCGTTACTCATTCCTTCGAGATAGCGCAACGCAATTGCTTCTCGATATCGAGGATGGATTCGTTCGAGTGCGGCGCGAATCAATGAGAGTTGATGCTGCGTCTGGGCTTCGCTGCTGTCGTCACCCGAGTTGCTTGCTTCGATGCCGACCCACGCTTGTGCGGCGGGATCTCGTTGCGCTCGCCCGAGTCGTGCTCGTTCAGCGGTGCTGCGCCGATAGTGGTCGGTGAGTGCGTTGCCAGCGATTACAAGAAGCCAGGCGCGTATCCCGCCGCGCTTGGATTCGAATCGATGCAAGCTCCGCAGCGCCTTTTCAAATGTCGCAGCGGTGATGTCATCGGCGAGCTCGATTGATCCGCATCGTTTATAGATGAAGCGTCGTACTTCTCGCACATGCGCGCGGTAGATCGTGTCGAACGCGTTCGGATCATGGAGTGCTCGGCTGGCGAGGGCTTGTTCCGCGGCATGATCAGGGGTTGACGACGCGGGGATCTGAACGGCCAGAATCACGAGCCAGAGGCGATGCAGCATGCCGCGCGCCGAATGGTGCCAGACCCAAGGTCCAGCACCATTCGAAGCGGTTGTAAGCGTGGCCGTCATCGGGTACTCAATCGGCCGAATTTGGACAGTTGCCAGTGCCGGAGTTACGCCTGAACGGTGACTACAGGCGATGCTGCAATCACCGCGCCACCATGAGCGACGGTGCCAACCTTGTATTTATAGGTGTCGCCAGCTACGACGTCGGTGTCGAGGAACCAGTTGTGATGCAGGTCGCGGGTCCGAAACACGATGGAACGAGCTTCGTCGCCGTGTTTACGGGCCAGCTTGTATCCGCCAGCGCGGCGGGTATTGGGCTTGGCCCAACGGCAAAAGACACCATGGTCCGCGGTGCCGCCGAGGCGAGCGATTTCGGCCGCATCGACACTGCGGCAAGCCATACGTTGCATCGGGATGTTTGCCGGTGCTTCGGGCGGCGGATCTGCAGCGTAGGCACTAGATGTCGGAATTGCGAGGCTGAACGCGATCGCAGTGAGGGCAATGAAACGAGTTCGCATGCGGTGCTCCTTGTTGAGTGTTGGGTTTGTTTGCTGTGTCAACGCACCTGGCGACACGGTCTTGCACTTTGGTCCACGAATGTGACTCAGAGCACTGCTGGTGTGGAAATGGGGCTGCGTTCAGATGCCCGCGACCCCACCTCGGGGGTGGTTCTCCAATAATCTCGCCGAATGCTTGAGGTAGAGCGTTGGCCCAAACTTCGGAATCCCGTCTTGATCTATTCGTTTCGCGGCTGGATTGACGCGGGATTGGCTGGCGAAGGCTCGATGGATTTATTGATTGAGCAGCTCGAGGATGCCGGTGGGAGCGAATTTGGTGCGATCGATCTCACCAATCTGCTCGACCTCCAACAGACCCGGCCGTTGGTGAAGCTGGTCGATGGCGGATTGCGATCGATTGAGTGGCCCAAAGTTCGCCTGTGGGCGGGCAACCTGGGTCGCGACGTTGTCTGTGTGCAGGGCCCGGAGCCGTCGGTCCAGTGGCCAGATTTTGCGACAGCCATTACCGAGATTGCCGACCGGGTTGATGCCCACGAGTCGTTCGCGCTCGGAGGAATGCCCGCGATCGTCACGCATCGTCGCAGCGTGCCCGTGCTGAGTTCGGCGACCAAGCGGTCGATTGCCCAAGAAGTAGGCCCGTTGCGCGATGACTATGTCGGAGCGACGGGTTTGAACACGATTGTGCAGTACGCATTGGGTGAAGCAGGCGTCCGATCGGTCGCGCTGTGGGCGCAGGTACCGCAGTACGTGTCGGGGTCGCCGTCGCCGCCCGCGGTTCGGGCGTTGGTGGGTCGATTGTGTGAGCTCGCACGAATTCGTGTGGAGCTACGTCAACTCGACGAGCGATGTGCGGCCTATCGAGACAAAGTCGAAGAGGGGCTCTCGGAGCGGCCGGATGTGCTGAAGATCGTCAACCAGATCGACGAGCAATGGGAAGAGCGGATTCCGAGCGGAGACGAGTTGGCTAGCGAAATCGAGCGGTTCTTGCGCGATCAGCCCGACACCGATGGTCAGACCTAACGAAGTCTGAGGCGGTACTAGGGCTTACGTTCGATTGGGTCGTTGACCCGCTGTTGGGGAAGCCACACGACGATCCGCTGACTTGACCCGGTCACGGCTCGATCTGAGGTGCCGCCAATGGCTCGAGCCAACACGCGCACAGCGTCGAGGTCCGCGCTCGAGATCTCGGAGGCTTCGAATTGCATGAGCAATTCGCCGCGCGATCGTTCGAGCAGGATGCGAAGGTCGCCGTCGCCGATCGAGACCTCAAGGATACGCACGAGCAGCGCTTCGAATTTGGCCGCGTTGGTAGTAATCGCGATGTGAGGAGTTCCGCGCACTACGACACAGCGCTCGGGATTCCATTTCGCAGCTGCAGCTGCGGATTCGATTGCATCGCGCACGATGACGGTTTCTTGAGGTTCGCGGCCATCGAGAACGCCGTGTTGCGTCCCGCTGCTGATGAGCTCTTCGATGACTTGGCTCAGACCATGCGCGAGTGATCGAGCGCGAACCAGCAGTTGTGGGTCGAGTTGAGGCGCGTCTGGGCTGACCTGCGCTACTGCAAGATGTTGCAGGGTCCGTACAACCTCAGCGAGCGGTTCTTGGAGTCCGTGCGCCACGCTGTCTCGTAGTTGGCGTGCGACGTTGGAGTCGCGGTCCACTTCGGTGATGGCCATTGGGCACCTGCTGACAAGAAGTCCGAGCGAATATCGGGAACCGTTGAATCTGTGTGTTTCGGTTGTCGGCGGTTGGGATGGCGGCCTTGAGGCCGGACTTCCAAGCGCACGTCGAAGGTGGTCGGTTCTGGAGCGTTTCATGCACGTCGGCTTGGGCTGGCACGCCGAGGCGGTGTGCCTTTAGCTTGGGCCGGCACCGAGGCGAATCTGCTGGTGCGACCGTTGCCCTGCTGAGGAGTCGAACTATGCCGTCGTTGGCTGAAGCTGCCGTGCAAGTCTGTGGCCCCGGCGGCCCGATGGAGATCGTGGTCGAGCCGGTGCTGGGAGTTTCGACCCAGGTCTACAAAACCCGTATGGCGTCGCTTCGTGAACTGATGGCTGTAAGTGCACTGCGATCGGACGTCACCTTTATCGTGCAGGGCGACCGCCGTTACACATTCGGCGACCATGACGTCGCCGCCCGGTCGATCGCCGTGGCGTTGGCTCGAATCGGAGTCGGGCACGGTGACCGGGTGGCTGTCGTGTCTGCGAATAATCCTGAGTGGGTGCTGACCTTTTGGGCCTGCGGAATTCTTGGTGCGATTTGTGTGCCGCTGAATGCATGGCAAAAAAGCGAAGAACTGCAGTTTGCGCTGGATGACTGTGGCGCCAAAGTAGTTATTGCTGATCGCAAACGTCTTGATCTCGTGTTGCCAGTGCTCGATGCGTTGCCGGAAGTCACCAATGTATTCGTGATTGGACCGCAGCCAGGTTCGGATGAAAGCAATGTTGCATCATTCGACACGCTGCTCGGCGACGGTTCAGATCCGGGGATGCCCGAGGCTGAAATTGCCGAAGACGATGTGTTGGCGATCTTGTATACCTCGGGCACGACGGGCCGGCCTAAGGGGGCCACGATCACCCATCGTCAAGCGCTAGCGAATCTTTCCAACATCATCTGCACCGGGATGATTCAAGCCGTCGCCGGAATCGCATCGAGAGGCGCCGACGATGGAGTACAGGACGCTTCGCTGCTAGTTGTACCGCTGTTTCACGTGACCGGATGCCTGGCCACCATGGTGTTGAACTATGCGCTTGGCGCGAAACTAGTGCTGATGCCAGTCGGACGTTTTGATCCCGACGAAGCGATGCGTGTGATCGAAGCGGAACGAGTCGGCAGTATCGGTGGCGTGCCCACGATTATGTGGCGCATCATTGAGTCGCCGAACTTCGCAAAGTTTGATCTTTCCTCAGTCAAACGTGCGAGCTACGGCGGTGCACCTGCAGCTCCGGAACTTGTGGAGCGCATCGAACAAGCATTTCCCAACCTTCGCAAAACGCTGACGACCGCATACGGTCTCACAGAGACTGCCGCGGTCGCGACTGCTCTTGGCGGCGACGATTATTTCGCACATCCGACGTCGTGCGGGCGACCGGTGCCAACGGTCGAACTGCAGATTCGTGATGACGAATTGAATCCATTGCCAACCGGTGAACAGGGCGAGATTTGGTTGAAGGGGCCAACGATCATGTTGCGAGGCTATTGGAATCGCCCTGAAGTCAATGCCGAAGTGCTCGTGGACGGCTGGTTCCGCACGGGTGACATCGCCAAGCAGGACGCCGAAGGGTTCGTCTACATCGTCGATCGCGCGAAAGACATGATCATTCGCGCTGGCGAAAATATTTATTGCGTTGAAATTGAAAACGTTCTGTACGAATACCCAGGTGTTGTCGATGCTGCTGTCATTGGTTTTCCGCACACGGTGTTGGGAGAAGAAGTCAAAGCTGTTGTCTGTATGAAACCCGGTGTCGTAGCAACTGCGCAGGAAATCCGCGACCACTGTCGCACAGTGCTCGCCGACTTCAAGGTCCCGGAATATGTAGAGTTTCGCACTGAACCGCTACCGCGAAACCCTGCCGGGAAGGTCCTGAAAGCCGCATTGCGGGGTGGCGATACCGCATTCGCCGCGAACGACGACCAAACGCTGTAGTCGTTTCGCTCGATGAAGACGCTGCGCGACCTTCATGAAGTGCTCGGCTGGGTTGCGATTGGGTCGAATGGGCTGAGTGGACTGTTCGCGCTTGCAGCGTGGCGATTCAAATCGTTGCGCGGTCGGGCGGTATGGATCGGGGTGATATTCGCCGAGTCGCTCATGATGGCGCAGGCGACTCACGGCGTGGTCTTGCACACCCGGGGCAACGTCAAAGCGCCGTCGCTCCATATGGTTTACGGATTTGTTGCGTTCGCTGCCGTCGGGTTGCTGTATAGCTACCGCTACGTATGGAAACCAAAGAACCGCTTGGAATTGGCGTATGGGTTGGGTGGTCTGTTTCTCATGGGGCTAGGTATTCGCGGCGTACTCGAAGCGTTGTAACACAATTTCAATCATCGAACGTGTTGTTGCCGGTATGGTTCCGCGCGTGGACAATCGAGTGCGAGTCATGGTGCTGTTTGGCGGACGTAGTGCGGAACACGATGTCTCGCGCGCGACCGCAGTTACTGTCATGCGTTCACTCGACCCTTCGAAATACGACGTGATCCCAGTTGGAATTACGATCGAGGGGCAGTGGCTTTTGGCTCACGACGCGCAACAGATGCTGACGTCTGCGTCAGCATTGCCCACTGCTTTCGACGTTGCGGGTTCGCCGGTCGCGCCGCCCACGGACCCGACCCATGCAGACGTTGTGCCGTTGGGTGACGCGCCTTCATTTGCCGTCGATGTTGTGCTGCCGTTACTCCATGGACCGTACGGAGAAGACGGCACGGTGCAAGGTCTATTGGAACTTTCCGGGCTTCCATACGTTGGCTGTGGTGTGTTGGCCAGCGCACTATGCATGGACAAACGCATGATGAAGCAAGCTTTGCGAGCAGCTGGGCTCGCGGTCGCCCGCGACGTTGTGCACCGCGATGGCCACGACGTCGAGGCGGTGGTAGCTGCAGTGACTGCTGAGTTTGGGTTTCCGTGCTTTGTCAAACCCGCAAACATGGGAAGCTCTGTTGGGGTGAGCAAAGCCAACGATGTCGTCGAGTTGAAGACGGCGATTGACCTTGCGACCCGCTACGACGAGTGGGTGTTGATCGAAGAAGCGATCGTTGGTCGAGAAATCGAAGTTGCCGTGCTTGGTGATGACCCGCCCGTTGCTTCGCTGCCGGGCGAGGTGGTGCCAGGTGCTGAGTTTTACAGCTACCACGACAAGTACGAGTCTGATGCTGCGCAGTTCTTCATTCCCGCGAAGTTGGACGACGTGGAGACCGCGCAGGTTCAGCGGCTGGCGCTCGAGGCTTTCGCAGCGTGCGCTTGTGAAGCCATGGCCCGAGTCGACTTTTTCTATGAAACAACTGGGCTGGCTCGCGGCTTCGTGGTCAATGAACTGAACACAATCCCTGGATTCACATCGATTTCGATGTATCCGAAACTCTGGGAGGCCAGCGGTCTCAGCTATGCCGATTTACTCGACCGGTTGATCGAATTGGCGGTTGTGCGCAGTCAGCGCCGGAAGCTTCGGGCGGGCCGTCAACGCTAGATGGCGGTTCCCGAGGCCCGACTCGGCCTCCACCGCGTGTTCACCTCTACACTTCCCGAACCCAATTGGCCGGTTTCGGGAGATTCCACACATGACCACAAGCACTGCGCCTACGAAGCACGCGAAGCTACTTGCGTGGGTCGAAGAGTGGACCGCGATTCTGGAGCCCGCCGCAGTTGAGTGGTGCGACGGAACTGCCGCAGAAGAAGCTGAGTTGGCCGCGAGACTTGTGGCCGCGGGCACCTTCGTGCCGCTTGATCCTGCGAAACGACCCAACAGCTTCTACGCCCGCAGCGACGCCGGCGACGTCGCTCGCGTCGAAGACCGTACGTTCATTTGTTCGCAGAATGAGGCCGATGCTGGCCCTAATAACAACTGGCGGGATCCCGCAGAAATGCGCGCGCTGATGCTCGATCTCTACCGCGGCGCGATGCGCGGCCGCACGATGTATGTCGTTCCGTTTTCGATGGGCCCGCTCGGTTCACCGATCGCGCACATCGGAGTTGAAATCACCGACTCTGCGTACGTAGCCGTTGCGATGCGCACAATGACCCGCATGGGCAGCGGCGCACTCGAAGTGTTGGGCACTGATGGTGATTTCGTGCCGTGCGTGCATTCGCTTGGTGCTCCGCTCGCGGATGGTCAAGCCGATACTTCCTGGCCGTGCAACCCCGACAACAAGTACATCGTGCACTTTCCCGAAACCCGCGAGATTCAAAGTTTCGGTTCGGGTTACGGTGGCAATGCGTTGCTCGGCAAGAAATGTTTCGCGCTGCGCATCGCATCAACGATGGCACGCGACGACGGTTGGCTCGCCGAACACATGTTGATTCTGAAACTTACGAACCCAACCAACGATGTGAAGTTCATCGCCGCTGCGTTCCCAAGCGCGTGTGGCAAAACCAACTTGGCGATGCTGGTGCCAACGATTCCGGGCTGGAAGGCAGAGACGATCGGCGACGACATCTGTTGGATGAAGTACGGAGCCGACGGCCGCCTCTACGCGATCAATCCCGAATTCGGAATGTTTGGGGTCGCTCCCGGCACTGGCATGGACACCAATCCCAACGCAATTGCAGCACTCGATCGCAATACGGTGTTTACCAACGTTGCACTCACCAGTGATGGCGACGTTTGGTGGGAAGGTCTCACCGATGAGCCACCAGCGCACTGCACCGACTGGAAAGGTAACGACTGGACTCCAGCGTCTGATACCCCCGCTGCGCATCCCAATGCGCGATTCACCGCGCCGCTGTCGCAGGTTCCCTCGGTCGCCGATGAGTGGCAGGATCCGGCGGGTGTGCCAATCTCGGCGTTTCTCTTCGGTGGTCGACGCGCTTCGGTAATTCCTTTGGTAACTGAAGCCTTCGATTGGGCCCACGGAGTGTTTCTCGGCTCAATTATGGCGAGCGAGACCACGGCGGCTGCTGCTGGTGCAGTGGGAAACCTGCGCCGCGACCCATTCGCCATGCTGCCATTTTGTGGATACAACATGGGCGACTACTTCGGCCATTGGCTCAAAGTCGGCGCTGCTACTGAAGCCTCGAAACTTCCCAAGATCTTCTATGTGAACTGGTTCCGCAAGAGTCCCGAAGGCAAATTTCTCTGGCCGGGCTACGGCGAAAACTCGCGAGTTCTGGCTTGGATCTTCGAGCGGTGTGCCGACACGACACCAGGGGTCGAAACGCCGATTGGCTTGCTTCCGAAACCGGGAGCGTTGGCAATCGACGGCCTCGGGATTAGCGATGCTGCCATCGAAGACTTGCTGGCCGTCGACGTCGAGGCTTGGAAAGCTGAATTGCCATTGATCGCGCAACATTTCGACACGTTCCGCGATGCTTTGCCAGATGAATTGCGCCAACAACTGCAAGCCCTAGAACAGCGCCTGAACCACGCGTAGCCCAACAATGAGATTGCACGCATGAGTTTCGCGGACGGCGTCGACCCAGATGAAGCCGCGCGCCGGGCGACTGAATTTTTTAGCGACCGCGTGCCAGGCCAACTCGGTTGTGTGTTCGATCACGCGGCGGTCGACCTCGTCGTAGGTCATATCGACGTGACCGAAAACCTCATCGCCGGCACCGGATTCCTGTTTGCGCCGGCTGTGGTGGCGTTGGCGGATACGTGTTGCGCGATCGGGTGCGGCAACAACGTCCCCGAAGGTGCATCGTTCACAACGATTGAGCTGAAGACGAACTTTTTGTCATCCGCTCGCACCGGCGAACGTGTCAGGTGTCGATGCGTGCCGGTGCACCTCGGTCGCCAGACACACGTGTGGGACGCAACGGTCACCAACGAAACCAATGGTCGCGTCATGGCACTGTTTCGATGCACGCAGATGGTGCTGCAGCCGCAAGGTCTTGCATAGCGAGCGCGGACTGGGCAATTGGCGCGGTTTCGCTTCGTCCAGCCAGACTCGGAGCGGCGTGGCGTCGAGGGTTCCAAAAGCGGGTGCTAGCGCCGGTGCAAGCGCCCGCGCTAGCAGTCATTCTCGGGCACACAGCTCGCTTGCTGCGGCCGCGACGCCGTGCCGCAACCTCAGGCGGCGCGTTGCGCGGCCAGGTTACTGGCGTGGTTCGCGAGATACGCGGTTGCCTCATCGACCGGTAGCGGTTTCGAGAAGTAGTAGCCCTGCACGAGATCACATCCGATCGCAGCGAGCGCGTCGAGTTGTTCGACAACTTCAGTGCCTTCTGCCACAACCACGAGACCTAGCGCATGCGACAGCGAGATCATGGCTTCCACCACCGTGGCACCGCCGGCACCAGGGTCGAAGTTGTTCATGAACGCTCGATCGATCTTTACGATGTCAAATGGGAACGTGCTGAGGTAGGCGAGCGCTGAGTATCCAGTGCCGAAGTCGTCGATTGCGAGCATCACGCCTAGAGATTTGAGCGATTCGAGTTGGCGCTTTGCCCAGTCGCGGTCGACGAGGAGTACTGATTCGGTGACTTCGAGTGTCAACGATGCGGGCGGGCTTTGCAACTTGGCAAGCGCCGATTCCACTGTTTCGATGAATGAGGCTTGGTCGAGCTGACGCGCCGACACGTTGATGCTCATATGCAGCTCAACGTCGGGAAATGACTGGCGCCATTGGTCAAGTTGTTCAGCTGCACGGTGCAAAACCCATGTGCCGATCGGCAAGATAAGCCCGGTTTCTTCTGCGAGCTCAATGAAATCAATCGGGCCAACGAGCCCGACGCCGGGTCGGTTCCACCGAACGAGTGCTTCGAAACTCACTATTGCGTGGGATGTGGCGTCCACGATCGGTTGGTAATGCAATTCAAGCTCGTTGTTGCTCAGTGCTTGCTGGAGCGCGACTTCCTTTGTGCGGCGATCATTTTCCTCGGCTTGCATCGACTCGTCGTAGACCCTCCAACGGTCTTTGCCAGCATCTTTCGCGCTATACATCGCTGCATCAGCCATGCGCAGGATCGATTCGGCATCGCTTGTCCAACGTGCTGGGAACATAAGCCCTGCACTCGCAGACACGACCGCGACGCCATCTCCGACCGTGAACGGTTCGGCGATGGCGGCCACTACACGATCGGCAATCAAGTTCATAGTGTCGCGCGAGTCGAGATCTTCACAGAGGATGGCAAACTCGTCGCCACCAATACGTGCGACGGTGTCTCCTTCTCGAACGCACGTGGTGAGCCGTCGAGCCGTCTCGATGAGGAGTTGGTCACCGGCTTCGTGGCCACGGGTGTCGTTGACTGCTTTAAACCGGTCGAGGTCGAGGTAGAGGACGGCGACGACTTCATCAGTGCGGGTTGTGCGAGTTACCGCGTGTTCGATGCGGTCGGTGAGTAGTTTGCGATTTGGGAGGCCAGTGAGTGCATCGTGAGATGCCAAGATGCTGAGCTGATCTTGGCTTCGCTCGTGTTCCCGCACAAGCCCGGCCAACCGCAAATACACGACGCCGCCGAGCCCAAGCGTCGACCCGAAGAGCAGGGGAGCTCCTGTGCGCGTTCCTTGCGCGTACTGGATTGCAGTCATGACGGGTGGTGTGAACATTGCGACGCCCAGAAACGCAACTCGGGCAGGGTGGATCCGGTGGAAAATCAATGGGACGGGCTCGATGAGTTCGCTCGCGTTGCGATGGAGCAACGCCAGCGCGATCAGAATGTTGCACGTTGGATAAAAGACATCGAGCAGATCGAGCCAGGATTCTCCGCCAAATCGTGGCAACACGGCGAACCCGACATCGAGCACCAGCATGAGCAGCAGGCCGCTTCCTATGAGCACGGTCGGCATGCCTCGCTTGCCTGGTGCGAATGCAAGCATCGTGAGCGCTGCCACGAGCGCAACGTCTGCGAGCGGATATGAGGCCCAGACGATTTTTTCCAAACCAGCGACACCTTCAACCGCTGGTACGACGAGGTAATACCAAGTCGCCATCGCTGCGGCGCCGGTCATGGCGATCGCATCGAGTGCCAGCCCTCGCGCCGGCCTGTATTTGCTGCGAAACTTGGCCATTCGTATGAGACCGAGCGCAAGAAACGGGTAACCGGCTAGGTAGAAGATGTCAGCAACCGATACTGAGGGCCTCTCCCCGTTGAACAGGTCGAACGCGCTCCAGATGATGTCTCCGATGGCCCAACAGACGAGCGACGCCACGACCAAACCCCATGCTCGGCGATGGGGTGCCGGTCGGCGTCGAATTGAAACGACTGCGATTGCCGCCGCAAAAACTGAGCCGAAGTTTTGGATGGCACTCGTGATGAGCGGGTGCGACTCGACAAGGATAAAGCCGACCGCGCTCGCAACTAGCCACACCGCGATGAGTGCGTTGCGCCGTCTTGGTGTAAACCGTGCCGAAGCCATCTCGGGGGTATCGACTCGCGGACACGACCGCTCAAGGGGACATTTGTCCGGTTAGACCTCGGCTGTGGTCATGCCCATGTCAGGTTCGGAACCCATGCGGATCTTTGTGGCGCGACCTTTGCGGTCCAAGTCGAAGACGACCCGCTGGCCTTGGCGAAGGATTCGAAAGATAGATCCTTCGAGCGCATCAGCGGCCAGGACCACATCGCTGCGGTCGACGTCGGTCATGACGATTCCCTCACCAGTGAGCGGATCGTAAATCTTGACGACACCCTGCACGGCAGACCTCAGCCCTTTTTGATGACTTTGCCAGCCTTGATGCACGAAGTGCAGGCGTGCACGCGGCGCGGAGTGCCGTTCACCATCGCCCGTACTTTTTGGATATTGGGATCCCAGCGCCGCTTGTTTCGCCGGTGGGAGTGGGAAACGCGCATGCCGAAGTTCGGCTTTTTCCCGCAGACGTCGCAAACAGCAGCCATGTCGAAATACCTCATCGAACCAAATGTGAACCGGCGCAATCTACCAGCGGCGGCGCCTTGCCTCAGGATTGGGCAAGGCAACGCTATTGTCGCTGCGTATGTCGACCCTTGCGCGTCTTGGGCCAGCCGAAGTCCGCCGTGTCATCGAGGCATTCCGCGACGCGCTGCGTTCCCATCAAGAAGAATTGAACCGGCTCAACGTATACCCCGTACCTGATGGCGATACCGGCACAAACATGGCATTGACCCTCGAGTCGGTGTGTACTGAATTGCGCACTACGGAATCAATGGGTGAAGTGTGCACTGCGATCGCTCGGGGCTCGCTGATGGGCGCCCGTGGTAATTCTGGGGTGATTACTAGCCAGATCTTGCGGGGCTTGGTCGAGGTGTTTGGTGCTGGCGAAGCCGTGGAAGCTGGCGACGTAGTGCGAGCGATGCGTAGGGCTGCCGATGCCGCCTATGAAGCGGTGATGCGTCCGGTCGAGGGCACGATTCTCACGGTGGTCCGAGAAACCGCAGAGGGTCTCGAAGAGTTCGAATCGGCTTACGGTGATTCCCCGCCCACGTTGGCCGAAGTGCTGCAATGCGCCCAAGCATCGGCGCATGCGTCAGTGGCACGAACGCCCGACCTGTTGCCCGCATTGCGTGACGCTGGCGTTGTCGACTCGGGCGGGAGTGGTTTCACATTGCTGATCGCCGCGCTGCGCCACGTCGCTGAAGGGGTTGATCTTCCCCAACCGTCGCTTGACGCGCCGACGCCAATGGCAGTGGAACGTCACCTTTCGGGCGACGACGTTGCGAACCTCAGGTATGAGGTGATGTTCTTGCTCGATGCTCCCGACGACGCCGCAATCCCTGCGTTTCGGGCCACCTGGATGACCGTTGGTGATTCGATCGTTGTCGTCGGTGGCGATGGCCTGTACAACTGTCATATTCATACCAACGACATCGGTGCCGCAATCGAAGCCGGGATTCAAGCAGGTCGGCCCAACAAGATCCGTGTGACTGATTTGTTTGAGGAGGTCGCAGCGGAGGAACAACAGTGGGTTCGCGAAGCGACCGGCGAATTAGAAGATTCTGAACCGGTTGAGACTGCGGTTGTGGCGGTCGCGGTTGGCGATGGGCTGCGGAGACTCTTGGTTTCGCTCGGCGTGCAATCGATCATTGCGGGTGGGCAATCAATGAATCCATCCACGGCACAGATTCTCGAAGCAGTCGAATCGGCGAATGCGCAGTCAGTGATTGTGTTGCCTAATAACAAAAACATCATCCCGGTAGCTCGCCAAGTGGATTCGTTGACCAGCAAATCGGTTGAGGTCGTGCCGACAACTTCGGTCGTCGAAGCGCTCGCTGCGCTCATTTCCTATGACCCGGAAGAGGAGATCGGGCTGAACATCGCTGCGTTTTCGGAGGCGCTGACGCGCGTTCGTGCGGGTGAAGTGACCCAAGCCGTGCGCGATTCGCGTGCCGAGTGCGGCGAGATCGCCGTTGGTGACTGGTTGGCGATTGCACGCGACGGCGGGATTATCGCGGCCCGCGCCACCACAGCCGAAGCCTGCGCCTCGTTACTCGACTTTCTTGTGGACGACGAAAGCGAAATAGTGACTGTGTTGATCGGCGCAGACGCGCGCGCCGCAGACTCTGAACGCATCCGAGAACATCTCAAACTTGCGCACCCTCAGGTAGAAGTTGAGTTCCATGAAGGCGGTCAGCCGTTGTATCCCTATCTTGTAGGCGTTGAGTAGTTCTACGCTTCGCTCAGTGAACGAATCGACTCCACTCGCACTGCGCGAATTGCGCGATATGCCGGCATCGAAGCTGGCGGGGGTTGGGGGCGCCCTAGAAGATCGATTGGCGACGATGGGGTTGCACAATGTGCTCGATCTGCTGACGCACTATCCAAGGCGATACCTCGACCGTACAAAGCGCAGCGATATCGCGAGCCTTACCGTCGGCGAAGAAGCCACCGTCTTTGGTGAAGTTCGCAAGGTAAGCGGGCGCCGCACCCGCAACGGCAAGGCACTCGTTGAGGTTTCGGTAAGCGACGGAGAGTCGTTTCTCGCGTGCACGTTCTTCAATCAAGCATGGCGTGAAAAACAACTTCCCGTGGGCACCGAGGCTGCGTTCTTCGGCAAGCTTGAAGTCTTCAACGGCAAACGCCAAATGACCAATCCTGTAGTCGATGTCGTAGGGCGTGCTGGACAAAGCGAAGACAAAACCGGTGTCATTGTGCCTATCTATCCGCAAAGCGGTAAGGCCGACATCTATACCTGGCAAATTCGAAAAATCATTGGTGAGGTGTTGCGCCGGTGTGCGGCGCGGCGACTCGACGAACCGTTGGCCTCAGAAATTTTGGATGAGTTCGACTTGGTCGACCGATGGACGGCATACACAGGTATTCACCAGCCCGAGTCGATGGCGCATGCGGCCGCGGCGCGAAAGCGTCTTATATTTGATGAGTTTCTTCGCATGCAGCTTGGGCTCGTTGGTCGCAAGCGGGCGATGGAAGCCGAACAACGCGGTATCGCGCACGACGTGAGTGGAGTGTTAGTCCGCGAGTTTCTCGATGCATTGCCGTTTCCTCTCACCGCCGATCAGATCCACACAAACGCCGAGATTGCTACCGATATGGCTCGTCCGGCTCCGATGCATCGATTGCTGCAAGGTGACGTTGGTTCGGGAAAAACCGTGATCGCACTTGCGATGTTGTTGCACGCAATCCAGGGCGGATATCAGGGTGCGCTCATGGCGCCCACCGAGGTCCTCGCCGAACAGCATTGGCTCTCGGCGCGGGCGATGTTGGGCCACATCACGATCGGGCGCGATGCCGGCCTGTTTGGTGAACGCCCGCTCAAGGTCGCATTGCTCACGAACCGCACGACTGCAGCCGAGCGGCGCGAACTGGCGAAAGGGGTTGCGGACGGCTCAGTCGATATCGTCGTGGGGACGCACGCACTCTTGTACGACACGATTGCATTTTCGAAACTCGGCGCCGTGGTAATTGATGAGCAACATCGTTTTGGCGTCGAGCAGCGTGCCCTGCTGCGAGAAAAGGGAGATAGTTCGGCGCTCCCGGATGTGTTAGTGATGACCGCAACGCCGATTCCGCGTACTGCCGCCATGCTGATCTACGGAGATCTTGACCGTAGTGAACTGCGCGAGATGCCACCGGGAAGGACACCGATCACGACTGAACTGATCGACGAACATCCGCTCGCTCGTGAACGCGCCTATCAACTCCTACGCTCGCAGATCGCGTTGGGTCGCCAGGCGTATCTCGTGTGTCCGCTCGTCGATGGGTCGGAGAAGATCCAAGCGAAAGCTGTCACCGAAGAATTCGAACGGCTTCAGTATGAAGATCTCCAAGGCCTGAAGCTCGGGTTGCTCCACGGGCAGATGAAGTCGGCGGAAAAAGAAGCAACGATGGCGAGTTTCCGGTCCGGCGACATCAACGTCTTGGTTTCCACCACAGTGATCGAGGTAGGTGTCGATGTTCCCAATGCCACTGTGATGATCATTGAAGATGCCGATCGATTCGGGCTCTCGCAGTTGCACCAACTCCGCGGCCGCGTGGGTCGTGGCGGCGGTGAGAGCTGGTGTTTTCTTTTCGCCGACCCGGGCACCGACGAGGGCATCGCCAGGATGGAAGCGATGGTGGAATCTACCGATGGTTTCTTCTTGGCGGAACGCGACCTTGAGATTCGCGGCTCGGGTGAGGTCTTCGGCGATCGGCAGTCGGGTTTTTCGGATCTCAAACTGGCGAAGATCCCTCGCGACGAGGCCGTGGTCGGCCAAGCTCGTACGGTCGCCGAGCAGATTTTAGACGCCGACCCGACCCTGCGCACGGCACGCTCGCTCGCCTTCGAAGTGGAAGATCTCCTCGGCGACGATGTGGAGTTCTTGTTCAAGAGCTGACCCGGGTACCTGTACTGGCACTGATTCGAGGCTCGTCCCGTGACGAATGCCACGAAGCTCGGTTAACTATGGGCACATTGGCCCATAGTTCTTTTGAGCCTCCCTTTACATACTGATGGTTGACGCTGCTCCGGGCGGAGCGACCAGTTGACCAAAGGTGAAAAATGGGTAACTCGCAGTATCGAACTCGTATGGGTGGGTCCGCCGCCACGCCGCGACTCCGACGGTTCTGTCAACAACTCGTCGCCGCGACGGCGGTGTTGTCGATCGGCGTTGTGGCTGCGACTCCCGATTCGGCTTTCGCGGCCGCACCGGTGGGCGTCACGACGGTTGTCGCGACGAGCAACTCGGCGCCGCTTTCCGGCCAGCCCTTCACGATCACGCTGAGCTATAGCTGCGCGTCGGTAGTCGTCGACTGTCTCGGCGCGGGATTAGTGCTGAACCTGCCGGTCGGACTGGACAATCCAACGAGCATCATTGGTACTGCGCACGTCACCAGCACTGCGTTCAGCACGACGTCTCGTAACATTCGGTTCTACTTTGTCAACCCGTTACCTGCAGGCTCAACTGGTCAGGTTTCGTTCCAAACCGCGTTCACAATGGGCACCACTGCGCATGGGCAAGCTGCTTCGTTTGTGGCGTCTATGTATACGACCAACGTCGGCACTGATGCCTCCAATACGGTTACGGTCACCGCCGCGGTTGCCACGACCTGGGCCGCGCAAACAGTTGCGTGGCTGCCCGGGCCCATTGGCACCAACACCACGTTCAAAGTCTGGGTGTGCGATACCACTTCCGCGACCTACGGACGCGCCAACCTGATCGATGAAGTTCTTACTGACTGGCTGCCCGTGGGCGCGACATTCGTGAGCGCAAGCGATGGCGGTATCTATTACTCGAGCTCGCACAAGGTGATGTGGAACCTGACGAATGTCGTGGTACCTGGTACGTGTATGGGTTCGGTCACTGTCGTTGTGAATTTTCCTTCAGCGACGTTTACGCCCGGACAGGTTGTGACGAATCGTGCGACTGGGCGCGGCAATGTTGTGGGCCCACTCCCGCTGATCTTCACCCCAGCGGTAACGAATCTCACGCTCTCGGGACCCAACCCTGTAGTTACAACCACCAAGACGACGACCACTACCAACTTGATTCCGGGCGACCCAATTACCTACACGTTCAGTTTGAAAAATACCGGCAACGTGCCCCTTACGAGCGTGTCGCTCACGGATGTATTTCCGCAAGGAATGAGCATATTGCCAGGTGGAACGATCGGCATCGGAAACACTCAAACGCTGCCAGTCGAAATTTTGTATTCGACCGCGAGGTCTCCCCGGACTACCGCGACTTGGGTTTCGTTGGGCACTTTCGTAGGCACCAGCAACGCGTCGGTCACCACCGCGCCCAACCCACTTCCCAGCGCGGCGACGGGAATCACCGCAATAAAGTACAAGTACGGCAACACGCTGGCAGTGGGCAAGACGTTGACGTTGCAGTTGACGGTGATGTACGACGATGTCGACGACGCCGGCAACCCAATTCTTGTTGGCACACCGCTCAACAACTGCGCTATCAGCCGTTGGCAATATGGCGCCACGTTCTATACGGGCAATCCGTGTGCAAACTTGACCGTTCCGGCCGCAAACCCTTCGGTGGCGCTTACGATGAACAACTGCTGTTCTACCCCTGCGCCTGGTCAAAAGGTGCAGTGGGATTGGACCGCGACCAACAACGGCAACGTGCACGTCGGCGACACCCTCGTCAACATTTTCCCGAATGGCAATGTTGTGAAAGCGAGTCAAGGCATTGGTTCTGTGACGTTGTCGGGCACTGCCGCGAGGTCGGTGCAGGTCTATTACTCGACCGCGACTGCGCCGCGCACTTCGCCAACTTGGACGCTGCTCAGCACCCTCGCGTTCACGAGCGGAGCGCGATCCTTTAACTTGACCGCACCCGCAGCGCCGGTTGGTGGCACGGCCATCACTGGGATGAGGTACGTCTTCATGACGCCACACCGTGTGGGCGAGAATTTCTCTGGGCGTAACTTCCTCGAGTTCACCAACCTGTTTGACAACTCGACTCCGATCCCAACCGGCACGAACCTCAACAACTGCGTCTCGTCAGCGTTTACCTATCGAGCTCTGAGCGGGAACGCTCAGGCTTGCAAATCGCTGGCAGTGCCAGCGCCATGGCTGAACGTCTTGGCGTCAAACGCAATCGGCGGCTCGTACCCCACCGTTGCCCTCGGCGCGAACTTCACGGCGCCATTGCTCATGAACAACACCAATTCGTCGTGGTACAGCGTGACCGACCCGGTTGTCGTGGAAGTAGTTCCCTCCGAGGTCGTTCCAAGTGGTGCTTCATGGGCGTCGAGTTACACGATTGTGAGCCAGCCTGGACTTACCTTTGTTGCAGCCAACGACTTCAGCGCCACACCGTTGTCGGGTGGCCGGACAGCACTGCGATGGAAATTCCATGGAAACCTCGCTCCGAATACCGGCATTCGCATTGACTTGACACAAAAGACTGCCCAACATCTGTGGAATACCCAATTGCACCAGAACTTGCACGCCCACGGCTCTTCACCAGTAGTGCCGGTCTGCACGGTGAATACGAGTGCTCTTGGAATTGGTGCCGATCCTGAAAACGTCACGGGGATGGGGGTTGCTTCTCAGGGTTGCAAAGCTCGCTGGGGTCACACCCTCGCGGCCTCGGCGGCACTTGGCTCCATGTTGGGTGTGAAGGGATCGTTGGATTCTGGATATGTGTCATACCCGACGAAAGGTCAGACGTTCGACGGCGGCCTCGGCGACTACCGACTCACGATCACGAACCGCGGCACAGTGCCCGTTGGATCAGTGGTCGTGATCGACAAACTCCCAACCCTTGGCGACACGGCGGTCGTATCCACTGCATCACGAGGTTCACAATTCTCGTTGAATCTTGCCGGTGCGGTTGTGCCATCAGATCCTGCGATCAAGGTGTATTACTCGGTCGCTGCGAATCCGTGTCGCAGCGTGGAGTTGGGCGTCACTGCGAGTGGGTGTACTGCAGCCAACTGGATGTCGGTAGTTCCCTCTAACCCAACGGTTGTGAAGTCGGTGAAATTTGATTTCACCACGCTGGTAATACAGCCGGCGCAGGCCTTCACCCTGGATTGGCCGATGCGCGTGCCCGTCGGGACGCCCGCAGGCAAGACGGCCTACAACTCGGTTGGCTTTGCGGGAACACGAACCGATACCAACTCACGACTTTTGGCTTCGGAACCCCTGATGACTGGCCTATATGTCAACCCGCCCGTGCCGAATATTTTCGGTGGGACGGTGTGGAGCGACGGCGACAGCGATGGGCGCCAAGATGCAGGGGAATTGGGCGTGAACGGCGTGCAAGTGAAGCTCTATACATCGACCGGTACATTGGTAGGTACCTCGGTGAGCGCGACCGACTTTGCCGGCAACGCGGGCCAGTACTCATTTGGCAACCTTGCCGACGGCACCTACTACGCGGTCTTCAACCTTGCCACCATCCCGCAGTTCGCCACGGTGTCGCCGAAAGACGTTGGTGCTAACGATGCAATCGACTCCGATGCCGACCCGATCACGGGACAAACTGCCAATGTGTCGCTGAGTGGGTTGGTGACCAACCTCACGATCGATATGGGTGTGCACCTCTCAGGTTGTGACGACACCAGCTGTTGAGGTTCGCCGGTGGCGTCACCGTTCAACTACAACTAGGGGCGTGTCGCATGCCCCTCGGATCATCGCCGGTTCCCTCAGGGGCCGGCGATTGATCGTGCCAGCCGACGGCGTGCGGCCGACGAAAGATCGGGTGAAGGCATCGATATTCTCTGCGCTCGATGCGCGCGGATTGCTGCGCGACGCTGTTGTGCTGGACGCCTACGCCGGGTCGGGGGCACTCGGCTTTGAGGCGTTGTCACGAGGTGCAGCATCGGTCGTCTTGGTCGAAAACGACCGTGCGGCATTGGTGGGTTTGCGATCATCGGTTGTGAGTTTCGGCGTGGGAGACCAGGTCAAAGTGGTCGCGCAGTCGATCGAGTCGGTATCGAGTCGGTTCACAACGACGTTTGATGTCGCATTTGTGGATCCACCATATTCGACAGATTCTGAACGTGTTACCGAGGTGCTGGCCCGAGTTTGCAGCAATACTCCGGGCGGGACTGTCGTGCTCGAGCGACCCCGGCGCGACGGTGGAGTCGTGCTTCCCATTGGTTGGGCGGTCATGTGGGAGCGTCGGTTCGGCGATACGCTGATTCAGTTCATCCAGCCCGAAGCTTTGTCGTCTGAAATTCCCGGAGGTAGTTCCTAGTGGCGTCCGTTGCGCTTGTCCCAGGGAGTTTCGACCCTGTCACACTTGGCCACCTAGATATCATCGAACGCGCCGCACGCCACTTCGACACGCTCATCGTCGCGGTCATTCGGAACCCGCAAAAAACGACGAGTCTGTTCACACTTGAGGAACGCCAAGAACTGCTGAGCGATTGTCTTGCCCACTTGCCGAATATCAAGATCGAGTTCTTTAAAGGCTTGCTCGTGGAGTTCGCTAAGGAGCACGGAGCCCAGGCGATTGTGAAAGGGCTGCGCGCAGTCTCGGACTACGAATACGAAATGCAAATGGCACAGATGAACCAGCGACTGTCGGGAATCGACACGCTGTTCGTCGCGACCAGTCCGCAATATTCATTCCTGTCATCGAGCTTGGTGAAAGAAGTCGCGCGATTCGGTGGCGACGTTTCATCCATGGTGCCCGCAGTGGTGCAAGCCCGGCTCGGCGATCGTTTTTCGGAGGTAGAGCAATGAGCGAAGTCGAAGACATTTATCACCCTCAGGTTGGCGATACTGAGGCGATTCTCAATGAGTTGCGCGACATGGTGACCAACGCTGGTGTGTACCCGTTGTCTTCAACGCCTCGGGTTAACCGCGATGAGGTGCTCGTGCTCATTGATGAAGCTCGGGGTGCGATTCCCCTCGAGATCCGTGAGGCTCGATGGATCCTCAACGAACGTGACGAGGTGATCGAGCGGGGCCGCAAAGAAGGTGACGACATCATTGCTTCGGCGCAACGGCGAGCTGCCGCGCTCGTTGCTAAGACGGAAATCGTGCGACAATCCCAACGTCAAGCTGAGCAGATCATTCAAGATGCCGATGATTGGGCCCGGCATCGACGACATGAAGCCGACGACTACGTAGACCAAAAGCTCGCAGCGTTCGAAATCGTGCTCGATAGAACAATGACCGCGGTTCGCAACGGGCGCGAGAAACTCGAGCTCCACGTCGGCACGCCCGCGCTCGCGGAACGCTTAGATGAGGAACCAATCGATCCGAACGGCTTCTTCGACCAAGACGACTCGATGTAATTGCAGCTCAGTTGGTCTAGGCCTCCACGCTGCGAGTCTTGCAAAGTTTGGCGCTGTCGCGAAGGTGTCTCTGGTAGCGATCTGTCTCGAAGAGTTCAGAGTTGGAGTTCAGCTCAGCCACGCTAAATGGCTTGAGCGCTTCGTCTGCGGTGCACCACGCTGTGTGGGGCGGAGCACCCTGGTCCACCAACGCGGCGGCGAGACCGGCCCGAAATAGCGGCAAAACAAACGCGTCTCGAGAGCGGTGAGTGACCGTGCTTCGGGCTCTGCCGGGGTCGCATGCCTTCACCTTGATGCTGTCGTCGTCGACGCGGGTCACGACGACAGCTCTTGTATCAGGCATGGCTTCGCGCCATTGCCGCAGCGCTTGATCCATATTTTCGGTGGCCACGCGGTCGGTGCCATCCCAACCCAGTTCGACGCACACCTTGTCGTCGAGTTCGTAGATAGCCGAACTATCGCTTGCCCAACTGTCGGTTGCTTCGAGTGCATCGTGGAAGTCGATTCGTTCGCTCAGCATTGAAAACCACCATGCGGCGCCGAACTCGCCGGTGAGCTCGTAGTTTTTCGCGCGGTCTGGCTTGGCGAGTTCGGGTGCATTGAGTTTCGTTCGGTCTTCGATGAGCCAAATCGGGTTCATCATCACAAAGTCAGCGGTCGGTGGCTTTCGAAAAACAGCATCCACCGCGCGCTGTCCGCCTTCGTTACGCAACATTGCAATCGCCGCAGAGCCGAACTGATAGGCAGCTTGTTGGTCGAGTATCAAGATATCGGGGACCTTTCCCACGACCTCGTCGTCGTATTCCTCGCCGCCCTTTTTCGATTCTTGCTCGTAGTCTCGCCGCTGCTTCTTTGACAGTGATCGCTCGATATATTCGTCTTCTACCCAGGTTGCATCGCCTTCGATGAGCGACTTGCTGGCTTCGGTCTTGTTCGCGGCGTCGAGTGCCCGCAGTTTCGCGAGGTCAAAGTGCTGGTCTTGCAGAGCGTGGGTGAGTTCGTGGACCAACGTGACCTGCACGCTGAGCGTCATCTCGGTTCCGCGTATGTGTATGCGTTTCTCATCGGTGTCGTAGTAGGCCAACACCCCCGAACCCCGCAAGGTGTTGCTGTCTCGCTGTAAGTCGACGTCGCCTTCGGCGAGGCCGATGGCTCGAAACGCACCTGCAAACCGATCAAGGTCTGCCCGGTCTTGCTCTGAAGGCTCGTCATCGTTGGTGACGCGTTCAGTGAACTCGGCGTCGGGGTAAAATGTCGTTGTCACGGCATGTTTGAATTTCAGTCCTCGTAACCGCTCCACCTCTCGGGCTAGGGGCTCGATTCTTGGTTCCCACTGCTTCGGGAACTTGTCGCCGCGATCCACGAGCGAATAGCCAGCAACGGCCGCGCCGCCGCCTAATGCAAGGCACAACATCGCGATTATCGCCGTCCGTGCACTACTTGGGCGGCGAGGGGGCGCTGGTTGTGGAGGCAGTGGAGGAGCTGGGGGCTGCCAGTTCGGTACCGAGGGCGCACTGCTTGCCGGTGGTGTTTCGGTGCCGGCGCTGTCGGCAGTGCCACGGGCAATCGACCGGCCACAGCTTGTGCAATATGGACGCCAATCATCGTTGCTGGTCTGGCAGTTGCGGCAAATGGTTGGCACGGGTCCCCAATCGGTGAACAGCTGCGGGTGTGAGCGAGGTGCTGGCTCCGTATGGTTCAACGTCCGCTGACCTGCTAAATTTGTGTGCTCTTGTCAGCCTAGATGTGCGTTTGGCTGGTGCGTGTGCAGCTCAGCGATCCAGTCACACTGAACCAGTCACATCCAATCGGGCACATCGAACAGGTCACAATGTCTGAACCTTCCAAACTACGGCTCCACGTCGGCGATCTGCTCAAGCGATTCGGTTCGCAACGCAGCATCAGCGAGGCGATCTCGCTCGACGATCTCAGCGTTGGTGCGACCAGGGTTCCTGCGGATGCCGAGATAGCAATCCAACTGCAGTTGGAGCGTATTTCCGAGGGCATTGTTGCTCGCGGAGCTGTAAGCGCCCGGTGGGCCTCGGAATGTGCAAGGTGCCTGCAACCTGCGAGCGGACCGATGTTCATCAGCGTCGACGAACTCTTCGAATCTGAGGCGGTAGCGGGCGAGACGTACCCCCTTGAAGGCGAGATTCTCGACCTTGAACCCTTGATTCGCGACGCGCTTGTGCTCGAATTGCCCCAAGCGCCGATGTGTCGGGTCGATTGTGAAGGACTTTGCCCGGAATGCGGCATTGACCGAAACCTTCAAACCTGCACGTGTGCGCCAGAACATCTCGACCCTCGCTGGGCGGCGCTACAGTCGCTTGACCTGGATCAATAGCAGCTAGTCGCTACGCTGCGAAGCACCACACCCTCGATCAAATCCATTAGCAAGCCCTCTCAGGAGATCCAAGAATGCCCGTCCCGAAGCGCAAACTCACCCGGTCACGGACCCGGTCCCGCAAGTCGGCCAACATGGCCCTCGCCGCGCCCGCGCATTCGTTGTGTGCCAACTGCGGCGCATCACGGACTCCTCACACCGTGTGCGCCAACTGTGGTTGGTATCGCGGCCGTGTCGCCATTGACGTTGAGTAGACGCCGCTGATGGATCGCCGCCCCGTCGTTGCCATCGACGCGATGGGGGGAGATCACGCGCCCGAGGCGATAGTCCTCGGCGGGCTGCGAGCCTGCTCTGAACTCGATATCGACGTGGTCCTGTTCGGCGACGAGGCCGCGATTCGTGCTGCGATGCCCGACGGACCATTGCCCGATGGCGTCACGATCACTGGCACCACCCAGGTCATTGCCATGCACGACGAACCCGTCTCGGCGGTTCGTTCGAAGCGCGATAGCTCAATGGTGCGCGCCGCCGAAGCAGTGCGTGACGGGTTCGCCGATGCGTTGGTGGGCGCAGGCAACACTGGAGCAACGATGGCCTCGGCGCTGTTGCGCTTCGGACGCATCCCCGGCGTAGCTCGACCTGCGATCGCGGTGCCGCTGCCCGTTCCTGGGTCGAAGAGAAAACAACTGTTGGTCGATGGTGGGGCAACGGTTGACCCTGAGCCTGCGTGGCTGGTGCAATGGGCGTTGCTCGGCCAAGCATACGCAACGGTACGCATGGGTGTGGTGTCGCCCACCGTCGCGTTACTGTCGAACGGCGAAGAAGCCGGTAAGGGTGATGCGCTGCGCAAAGCCGCGTTTCCCCTGCTTGAAGCTGCAGTCGAGAACTTCGTGGGCAACGTGGAAGGACGGGATCTTTCGGCGGAAACGGCCGACGTTGTGGTGACTGACGGCTTCACTGGCAATGTTGCACTCAAGACCCTCGAAGGGGCCTTGATGAGTATGGCCGGGCTGGTATTTGGTGTGCTTGACGCGCCGGATTTTGCTGAGCACTCAATGCCAATCAAGCTGCGTATCCTCGAAGCTGCGGTAGATCTGTTGCCTGACAACACTGGCGGCGCGTTGCTCCTGGGCGTGCAAGGGGTTTGCATTATTTCGCATGGTTCTTCGTCCTCGGACGCGATTGTCAACGCGTGTCGCGTGGCGAGGTCGTGTGTGGAAGCCGATGTGGTTGCGAAGCTGGCGCTTGCAGTCGACAAATCGGACCCGGTGGTCTGATGCCAGCAGAAACCCATAGTCACGGTGCCTCGGGGTTCGATTCGGTGGCTGTGGGCGCACTTGTTGTGGACCGACTCGCCGAGTTGCTTGGGCGCGACATCGATGATGTGCGTCCTGAAGCCCGGTTGCGCGATGACCTCGACGCCGACGATTTGGCGCTGCTCGACTTGTTCGACACGATCGAGGATGAACTCGGCGAACGTACAGTGGGCATTCAACTTGAAGACGATGATCTCGGCGAACTTGTCACTGTCGCCGACGTCGTGGAGTACGTCGTCAACGTGATCGAACGGCAACAGCGATGAATTCGTTGTCTGCGGAGTCGATCGCCAGCCTTGAACAGCGACTTGGCGTGACGTTTTCCGATAAAACGATGTTGCTGCGGAGCCTTTCGCATCGTTCGTGGTGCTCGGAACACGGCGATGTCGAGAGCAACGAACGACTCGAGTTTCTCGGCGACTCGGTCTTGGGAGTTGTGGTAACGAGATTTGTGTTCGAAACCTTCCCCGACGTCTCCGAAGGCGTCCTTTCGGAAGTACGCGCATCGGTTGTGAATGCGCGTTCACTCGCTGAGCTTGCGGGCGAACTGGGGCTGGGCGAATTCCTGTTGTTGGGTCGTGGCGAGGCCGCGGGAGGTGGAAGCGCGAAGGCATCAATCTTGGCTGACGCGTTGGAGGCTGTGATCGCGGCCATTTACCTTGATGCTGGCTTTGAGGTTGCCCGCGAGTTTGTGCTTTCGCTGATGAGGGAACCGATTCTTGCCTCTGCACGTGGGGAAGGGGCTCGCGATCACAAGACCCGGTTGCAAGAGCTCACTGCGAGTCGTGGTTTCGGACGTCCGCGGTACCTCGTCACCGACGATGGGCCTGATCACGCTAAACAGTTCTATGCCTCGGCACTGATCGATGAAGCCGTACTCGGTACGGGAGAAGGGCGCTCAAAAAAAGCTGCCGAACAAGCTGCGGCATGGGTTGCAGTCCACTCGCTAACCAATGATTTGAATGAGGACCACAATGGCCGAGTTGCCGGAAATTGAAACGTTGCGGCGCGAGCTGGATAAGGAACTTGCACAAAAAAAGATCAAGGCGGTCGAAATCACCGCGCTGAAATCACTGCCGCGCTACAAAGCAAAAAAGGAGTTCACCGACGAACTTGAAGGTCGCAAGATCTTGGGTCTTGAACGGAAGGGGCCGTTCCTTGTGGCAAAAATCGAAGGCGGCGCTGCGTTGCTGATCGACCTCGGTACCGGCGGCCAATTGGTGCGGGCCAAGAGCGCCAAACAGGTCGCGAGCAAAGGTACCCAAGCCATTTTTACCTTTACACAAGGTGGCCAACTGCGTATCGTCGACACGTCTGGGCACGTTGAGATGTGGGTGATGCCGTATGCCGAGATCAGCGCAGCTCCAGAGTTCGCGGACCTCGGGCTTGACCCGCTCGATGCCGCGATTTCGTGGGAAACATTTGGTCGAATGCTCTATCAACGAGCCGGGAAGTTGAGCGCGCTGCTCAACGACCGAACATTCATCGTCGGTATCGGCCCTGCATACAGCGACGAGATCTTGTTCGCCGCAGGGTTGCGCCATGATCGTGACAGTAATGATCTCACCGGACAAGAGGTGCGCAGACTGTACCGTGCGGTCATTGAAATCATGCAGGATGCGGTGAAGTTTCGTAGCTCAAACCACGCAGCGAAAGCCTCTTCAGGCGACCCTTTTGATGAAGACGGATCCGAGCATTTCAAGGTCTGGGAACGTGCGGGTGAGACCTGTCGGCGCTGCCGCCGAGAACTCAAGAAGGCGAAGTCCGCGAACCGCACGATCTACTTTTGTGAGGCTTGCCAGGTGTGACCTGAGATCGAAACCATCGTTGCGTAGTTGTTGACCTGCGGGTCTGTACGCAATCCAACGACCGATTGAAACGCGCGCCTAGATTCGGCGTTCGGAGGAGGGCCACGTGTTTCTCAAGACGTTGCAGCTCAAAGGTTTCAAGTCGTTCGCCGACAAGACGAACCTCGAACTTGAACCTGGAGTGACGGTAGTAATCGGGCCCAACGGCTCGGGGAAATCCAATGTCGTAGATGCGGTCGCCTGGGTGCTTGGCGCCCAAGGCGCGCGTGCGCTGCGCGGCGGCAAGATGGACGATGTGATTTTTGCGGGAACGGCGAATCGTCCCGCGCTTGGCCGAGCTGAGGTTTCGCTCACGATCGACAACACCTGTGGGACGCTGCCGATCGAGTTCAGTGAAGTCACAATCACGCGACGCCTGTTTCGCACTGGCGACTCAGAGTATGAGCTCAACGGAGCGCCGTGTCGGTTGCTTGATATCCAAGAGCTGCTCTCCGACTCCGGGATCGGCCGATCGCAGCATGTCATCGTCGGTCAGGGCCAGCTTGACCAAGTGTTGAACGCACGCCCCGAGGATCGACGTGGCATCATCGAGGAAGCCGCGGGCGTGCTCAAATTCCGCAAACGCAAAGAGAAAGCCGAGCGTCGCTTGGAAGCGACCGAGGGTAATTTGTTGCGGCTTTCGGATCTGTTGCGTGAAGTGCGCCGCCAACTCCGCCCGCTCGAACGTCAAGCTGACGCTGCTCGCCGATACGACGGCCTCGTGAACGAGTTGCGGGCGGCTCGCCTGTTTCTGGTGGGTCGCGAAATTGATCAGCTCTCGTCGCGGACTGGCAAACATCAGCACCAACGCATCGAGCTTGCGCGTACTGACAACGAGCTGCGCACGGAGCTGCGCGGTCTTGACACGCATGTGATCGAAGCTGAGCAGGCCTTGACGATTCCTGGGCAGGGCGACGTGGCTGATTTGTTGTTGCGGATCGAACAAACCCGTGAGCGTGGGCGCGGCCTTCAGGCTCTTGTCGCGGAACGCTTGAAAGGTATCGATCGCGAACTCGAAGCCGCGGCCGACGAAGGTGTCGTAGAAACGCTGGTTGCAGACGCGTCGATGGTCCGAAGTGAACTCGACGAGGTTGATTCGGATTTCGCAGCGTTGGCGCCGACTCGTCTCGAGGTGCAGGCTGCTGAGGCGCGCGTGAGTGCATTGCGCGATGAGGTCGAAGCTTCGGCGAATATCTCGGCTGATTTCAGCCCAGAGGGTCGAGAACGAAAAACCGCGGATGAGCTCGTTGAACGCAACGCCGCTGAGTTCCGCGATGCTGAGGCGGAGTTGGCGACGTTGCGCAAGGCCGTCGAAGCGATGGAGCGCGAAGAACCGAAGCTCACCAACGAATTGGTGTCCGTCGAAGCTGAGCTCGAAACGGTGGCTCCACAACGACTGGCGCTTGAGCGCAACGAGCAGTCGGCCGAAGTCGATCGAGCTGAACTCGATGCGCTCAGCTCGTTTGCTCCTGAAGATACTGAACAAGGTCGCGCGGTTCGAGCGGCGGAAGCCGAACACGACGCGTTGGTGGAGCGGCGCAGCGCGGTGCAGAATGATTCCAGCCGTTGGCGAGCGCGCGCCGAAACGCTACAGATGGCGCTCGATGAGGCCCGCGCCGCGACCGGGGGTGAAGCGATCCGTTCGCTCACGGGGGTCGTTGGCCCACTTGTCGATCAGCTTCTCGTCGACGATGGCGCCGAAACCGCCGTCGCGGCGGCGCTGGGCGATGCATTGCACGCGATTGTCCTCGATGGAGCCACCTCGGCGCGGGGCGCAATCGATCATTTGAAACGCGGCGACGGCCAAGCGCTGCTCGTAGTACTAGGAAATGTCAGCGTAACGCTCGCTGGCGAATCAATGCCCGCGGGTGCCGCGCCGCTCAGCGGCTTCGTGCGTTGCGCTCGGGCCGATTTGAGCGCGGTGATTCAGCGATTGCTGATCAACGTGGTGCTAGTCGACACTTGGCAACGGGCACTCGACATCGCATTCGAAAACCCTGGTCTCATAGCGGTCACGCGCGAAGGCGATCGCTTCGGTGGATCGAGTGTCTGGCGAGCTGGCCCATTTGGACGCAGTGCAGTGACGCCTGCCGCGCTAGAGGAAGCGCACACACGGGCAGTTTCAGCCGCGGCGGAACTTTCTGCGATCGATGAGAGTTTGCGCCAAGCCAAGGAATTGTTGCATCTCGCCAAGGCGGCCGAGCGAGAGCGCGTCGAATCACTACGGTCCCGTCGCCTTGTTGTCGATCGTGCTCTCGATGTGGCAACCAAAGCACGCAACGATTTTGAACGTCGCGTGGCGGGCCTTGACGAACGACAGTCGTTGTTGCGACAACGTCTCGCGGAGCTGCGAGACCAACACGCCGATGTGCCGACGCAGTTTGCGGCGGCCGAGTTGCGGTACGTCGATCGTGAACAAGACCTTGAACTTTCGCGCCAACGGCTCGCAGCGTCGCGTCGCGCCGAACTCGTTGCCGCGGAATCGTTGCGTGCTCGTCGTAACGATCTGGATCGGTTGCGGTCATCGACGTCGAGGCTTCGTCAAGACTTTGAGGTGCGCGGCGCCGCGGTAGAAGAACGTCGCGCAGTGTTGACGCGGCGCCTCGATGAGATTGAACGTCGGCTTGCGGCGCGTCCCGACGAAGAAGCCGCGGCGCAACGTCGACGAGCTGTATTGACCGAGCGTCAAACGGCGATCAGTTTGTTGTCGGCTCGACTTGTGACGAACCTTGCCGATTCCGACACCCTGGCGTCGTCGCTGCGCGAACAGCGTCGAGTGCAAAGTGAAGCGGCACGGGAGGCTGCGAGTGTGCTCGATACGCTGCGAACGCAGCGTTCGGCGGCAGAAAAGGCGCTATCCGAGACGCGCGAGTTGTTGTCACGCCTCGATGTGGAGGAAGCAGAGAACAAGTTGCGTTTGGAAACCGCCGTAGAGTCGTTGCGGCGAGAGTTCGACTGCGAACCTGAAGTCGCGTTGGTGGCAGTAGCTCCCGAGGTTCCCGAGAACACCACGATCGCGCAGCGGGCGCGGGATCTCGATCGTGAGCTGCGATTAATGGGGCCAGTGAATCCGTTAGCGCTGGCGGAGTATGAGGCGCTCGTAGAACGGCACGAGTTTCTCCAACAACAACTCGACGACGTCAAGAACAGCCGCCGTGAACTCAACCGAGTGATCCAGGCCGTAAACGCTGAAATCATTGCGGTATTTGATCAAGCTTTCGCCGATGTGGCCCGTCATTTCGAGGAACTTTTTGCGCTGCTGTTTCCTGGCGGATCCGGGCGGCTGCTGCTGTCGGATCCCAGTGATTTGCTGAACACTGGGATCGAAGTGGAAGCCCGTCCCTCGGGGAAAACTCCGCGCCGGCTGTCGTTGTTGTCCGGTGGCGAGCGTGCACTCGCTGCGTTGGCGTTTCTCTTCGCTGTCTTTCGTGCCCGCCCTTCGCCGTTCTACCTTCTCGATGAAGTTGAAGCCGCGCTGGACGATGTCAATTTGCACCGGTTCCTCGATCTTGTACATGAGTTTCGCAGCGAAGCCCAAATGCTGATTGTGTCGCACCAAAAGCGCACGATGGAGTGCGCCGACGTGTTGTACGGAGTCACGATGGCTCCGGGTTCGTCGAGCCGGGTTGTGAGCCAACGTATGAAAGAGATCCAGCTCGAAGGCGCATGAGCGTGACGATGACGAGCTCGTGTGGTCCGCCCGGTGATCGGCGATGGCTGTGCGAGTTGGTCGCGTCAAACGCCGATAGTCGTGGTGCCGCTCGAATAGCGCACTACGTATCCCCGTTCGTTACGGCGCTTCTGATTGTTGTTGGCGCGGTCGTTTTGCGCGTCGTCGCAGGTGTGGTCGTGCGGCGCGTCGTGACCAGGGCGATCAAGTTGCGTCCAGGGATCACGTCATCTCGACGTTTGCAGCGGGCTACCACACTGTCAGATGCGTTCGCGAGTATGACGTCGATTGTCCTAGGGATTGTGACGGTGTTCGCGGTCCTTACGGCATTCGGAGTCAACATCGCGCCGCTGCTCGCCGGCGCCGGCCTTGCTGGCGTAGTACTCGGCTTCGGCGCGCAGAACCTGTTGCGCGACGTCATTGCTGGCACGTTCATGGTATTTGAGGACCAATTTGGGGTTGGCGATAGCGTCGATTTCGGAGTTGCTGTCGGTGTCGTCGAAGGAATCAGCTTGCGAGTGACTCGCCTTCGCGACGCCGATGGGATCGTGTGGCATGTGCCGAACGGATCGGTGCTCCGGGTCGCAAATTTGTCGCAAACCAAGTAGGTCAGCGAGCACCATCTAGCCTGCGCCGCAATGTCATCACTTTCTACGTTTCTCATCGTTCTGGGCGTGCTAGCGATTGCCGCGCTGTCGGTCACGTTCGGATTTCGGCGGTCGATTCGCCTACCCAAACAAGAGCCGGGATCGGGCGCCGATACGCAAGCTCTCCATCGCGAACCTGAGTCCGGTGCAGACGTCACCGAAGCCACGACCCCTGTCGGCGTTGGTGACCCCGCGGCGCTTGACCTGTCTCGCGGCGTGCAGGAGTTTGCACCGGAAACTGTCGAGGTCGTTGAGCCGGACCAGATTGTTCCAGCCCGATTGCGCGATCGGCTTGGCCGGACCCGATCTTCATTCGCTGGCTACCTCCGAGGAATTGCTGGCCGTTCGATCGACGCCGCGACGTGGGACGATTTGGAAGAGGCGCTGCTGCTCGCCGACGTGGGGATCGATACCACCGCTGCGTTACTCGATGCAGTGAAGGCCCGAGTCAAAGAATTCAAAGTCAGCGATCCTGACGAAGTTGTCGCGTTATTACGATCCGAGGTCGAGTCGCTCCTTGAGCGTGCGCCAGATCGCAACTTGCGATGCGAACCCAATGAACTCAACGTTTGGATGTTCGTCGGTGTCAATGGCGTGGGCAAGACCACCAGTATTGGGAAGTTCGCGGCACAGCATGGTGCTGCCGGGCGCTCCGTGATGCTTGCCGCGGCGGACACGTTCCGAGCCGCCGCGGCCGAACAACTGACCCAGTGGGCGCACAAGACCAGCGCCGATATTGTGCGCGGCCAAGAGGGCGCCGACCCCGGTTCGATTGTTTTCGACGCGATGAGTTCGGCCACAAGCAAACGTGTAGATCTGTTAATGATCGATACTGCTGGGCGACTCCATAACAAGAACAACCTGATGGCCGAGCTCGAGAAGCTCAAGCGCATCATCGATCGCACCGACGGAGCACTCAAAGAAGTGCTGTTGGTGCTCGATGCAACGACCGGCCAAAATGGGCTCCAGCAGGCCAAGGTGTTCGCGGAGGTTGTGCAAGTAACCGGAATCGTTTTGACCAAGCTCGATGGAACCGCGAAAGGTGGAATCGTGTTGGCAATCCAGTCCGAATTGGGCCTTCCCGTCAAAGCGGTTGGTGTGGGAGAGACTGCGGGCGATTTGATCGAATTCGACCCAGCTGAGTTCGCGGCGGCATTGTTCGAGGATTAGCTGGCTGGGTGGTACTCATGAGTCGCGCCGCCCTTTGGCGCTGAAAACACGTGCGTACGCGCAGCGAAACTAGATTCACACATCATGTTTGAATCTCTGTCGGATCGCTTCGAAGGAATCTTTAAACGCATTGGCAAAAAGGGCGTACTCAGCGCTCGCGATGTCGATGAAGTCGCTGGGGAGTTGCGTCGCGCTTTGATCAGCGCCGACGTCAATGCCAGGGTTGCTAGGGCGTTCGTCGACCGAGTAAAAGACCGTGCCGTTGGTGCCGAGATTCATAAGGCGCTGAATCCTGCTCAACAAATCATCAAGATTGTCAACGAGGAACTCACCACTATTCTTGGTGGCGAGACTGGCAAGATCACGATGAGCTCGAAGCCGCCGACGATTATCATGTTGGCGGGTCTGCAAGGTTCCGGCAAAACCACCCACGCGGGAAAACTTGCCAAGCATCTCAAAAGTCAGGGCTTGCATCCGTTGTTGGTGGGAGCGGACCTGCAACGTCTTGCCGCAGTTGAACAGCTACGCACCCTGGCACAGCGCGTCGATGTGCCGTTCTTCAGTGAGAGCAGCGATCCCGTAACGGTTGCTCGAAAAGGTATTGAAGAAGCGGCTCGACTTGGGCGCAACATCGTGATTGTCGACACCGCGGGCCGTTTGCAAATTGATGCCGAACTCATGGATGAATTGCGCGAGATTCGTGATGCGATCAAGCCGCACAACACGTTGTTAGTGATCGATGCGATGATCGGCCAGCAAGCCGTTGACGTCGCGGTTGAATTCAACGAGCAAATCGGTCTTGACGGCGTGATTATCACCAAGATTGATGGAGACGCTCGCGGTGGTTCGGCCTTGAGTGTCAAAGAAGTTGTGGGCAAGCCCATTTTGTTCGCTGGCACCGGCGAAAAACTCGACGAGTTCGAAGTATTTCACCCCGACCGGATGGCGAGTCGCATTCTCGGGATGGGTGATGTCCTCACGTTGATCGAAAAGGCGGAGGCCACCTTCGATACTGCGCAGCAAGAACGCGCGGAAGAGATCATGCGCGACGGCACCTTCACACTTGAAGACTTTCTTAGTGCGTTCGCACAAATCAAGAAAATGGGTCCGTTGCAAAACGTGATGGGGATGTTGCCCGGCATGCCCAAAGAAATCAAGAATGCCGATATCGACGACAAAGAGATAGGGCGCGTCGAGGCAATTATTCAATCGATGACGCTTGAAGAGCGCCGCAAACCCGATCTGATCAACGGGTCGCGTCGTGCCCGAATTGCGAAAGGCTCGGGTACCACGACCAACGACGTCAACAATCTGTTGAAGCAGTTCAAGCAGATGCAGCAGATGATGGGCCAAATGGGTGTGATGGGCAAGATGGTCACGCGCAAGGGCAAGAAAAACAAGAAAAAGGGCGGGCGGGTGACTGCCGCGGGCACCACGAGCCCCAAGGGCAAAGGTCAGGGGCGTGCGGGCCTGCCCGCAGGATTTCCAGACCTGGGCGAACTTGGTGACTTGAGCGATCTCAGCAAGCTCGGCGATTTGGGCGACTTTGGGGGCTTGGGCGGACCGCAATTTCCCGGGTCGGGTCCGCGGCGTTGAGTCGGGTCGGGGATTGGGCCGGGCGGTGGCCTAGACTCTCTCGGTCCGCACGGTATCTATCGTTCGTGCGAACTAGCTCGTTTCACCCGTAACTCAACCTGTACCAGGGAGATCCACTGTGGCGGTCAAGATCCGCTTAATGCGCGTCGGCAAGAAGAAGCAGCCGACCTATCGCGTCGTAGTTTCCGATTCGCGCAGCCCGCGTGACGGGCGCTTTATTGAAATCCTCGGCCAATACGAACCGCGTCGCGAGCCTTCGCTCATCAACATCGATGCCGATTCCGCGCTTGCCTGGATTGAAAAAGGCGCACAGCCCACAGAGCAGGCAGGCAAGATCCTTGCTATCGCCGGCGTTTGGGATTCCTACCAAGCCAAACATGGCAAACCGGCTGCGTGTAAGCCCAAGCCGCGGACCTCGGCTCCGAAGCCGAAAGCCGCAACCGAGTGAGCATCGACGGCGAAGCGTTCGACGCAGAAGCCGATGAACTCGACGAAGTTGGTGCGCCAGGCAATCGTGTCGTTGGTGCGCGTGCGCATCGCGTCACGGAGTTTCTTGCAAAAGCACTCGTCGACGAACCCGCCGGTATCGACGTTGATTTGCAAGAGGGTCGCGATGGTGAAGCGGTGCTCACCGTCCGTGCTGCACCTGGCGATGTCGGTCGTTTGATCGGGCGGCGAGGCCGCACAGTTCAGGCACTGCGACAGGTGGCCCGGGCTGCTGGTGCCGCCGACAATGAGCGCGTTACGCTCGAAGTTGTTGACTGATCGCCTCGAAGTAGGCCGCATCGCCAAAGCTCACGGGCTGAAAGGCGATGTTGTGATTGCACCGATATCCAATCGCCCGGAGCGGTTCCAAGTCGGTTCGACGTTGTTCGATGTTCATGATCGCACCTATGTGATCATGGCGAGCCGGTTGCAGTCAGAAAAGTATGTCGTGCGTCTTGATGTCATTGGTACTCGTGAGGTTGCCGAGGCGTTGCGGGGTACGTTGTTGTATGGCGACCCGCTCGGCGAGTTGCCCGACGGCGAAATGTGGTTGCACGAACTCGTCGGTAGCACGTGTCGGCTGGCTGATGGCACCGAGTGCGGCGTCATCGAGACTGTGCTTGAAAACCCCGCCCACGATATTTTGTCGCTATCGGGCGGTGCGTTGGTGCCGATGGTGTTTGTGGTGCGCCACGACAGAGCGGCGCGAATTGTGACGATAGACCCACCCGCCGGACTCTTTGAACTGTTCGAATAATCCAATGAGAATCGATGTTTTCACGCTCTTTCCGCAGTATCTGCGGGGCGCGTTTGAAACTACCGTTCTCAGCCGTGCGATCGAGTCGGAGGTGCTCGACGTGCGGATGCACGATCCCCGGGATTACACCCACGATCGGCACCGCAGCGTCGACGATGCGCCGTTCGGTGGAGGTGCGGGGATGGTGATGCTGCCGGCACCGCTCTTCGAAGCCGTTGAAACGGTACAGCCTCCGCGCCCGTTGTTGTTGCTGAGTCCGAGTGGTCGTCGCTTTGATCAGCGGTATGCCGAAGAGTTGGCGCAGCTGGAAGGATTCTCGTTGCTGTGCGGACGATATGAGGGTGTCGATCAACGCGTAGCCGACCATCTTTGTGACGACGAGGTATCGATCGGTGATTTCGTGTTGGCAGGCGGGGAGCCTGGCGCGTTGGTGATAATCGAGGCCGTTGCTCGGCTGGTTCCTGGTGTGCTCGGTAACGATGCATCGGCTGCCGATGAGAGCTTCAGCCACGGACTACTGGAATATCCGCAGTACACCCGCCCGGCGCAGTTCCGAGGTTGGACGATCCCTGAGGTGCTACGCAGCGGCGACCACGCTCGCGTAGCCCGCTGGAGGCGGGCCGAAGCACTCCGGCGCACGATTGCTCGCCGGCCCGACTTACTCGCTGGTGGCCTAAGCGAGTCTGATGAGGCGCTGCTGCGCGAGTTCCCGTCAGCGACACCAGACCGGTAACATACCCACCTGTTGCACGTTGCCCCACTCGGTTGGGATCCTCGCGACCGCGACTCAACGAAGCCACTACAGGAGCCCTGCGCCATGAACCGCACTGATCTAGTCGATCGCGACAGCCTGCGAGACGACGTTCCCGAATTCGCGCCCGGCGACACGCTGAAGGTGCACGTCCGGGTTGTTGAAGGTAACCGTGAGCGGGTACAGCTGTTCCAAGGCCACGTAATTCGTCGCCAGGGTGGCGGGCTGCGTGAGACATTCACTGTTCGCAAGGTCAGTTTCGGCGTGGGCGTTGAGCGCACATTCCCGCTGCACTCGCCAACGATTTCCAAGATCGAAGTCGTCACCCTCGGTGACGTTCGGCGCGCCAAGCTCTACTATCAGCGCGACCGTATTGGTAAGAAAGCCAAGATCAAAGAGAAGCGCTTCTAGCCCAAATTGCGATCAGTATGTCGTCGAGTGCGCCCTTTCGAGGGCGCACTTTTTCGTTGTGGGCCGGAATTGTCAGAAGTCTGCGCGAACCACCGAAGAAAGTAGCAACGTCGGCTTCTAGGATGGGACTATGAGCACAGAAGATCTGGAACGATACGAAACCGAGATCGAGCTCCAGCTCTACAAAGAGTACAAAGACGTCGCGCCTCTATTTCGTTACGTTGTCGAAACCGAGCGCCGTTTCTATCTCGCCAACGAAGTGGCTACGGAGGTGCGGACCGAAAACGGTCGGACATTCTTCGAGCTGACACTCAGCGACGCTTGGGTGTGGGATATGTATCGCCCGGCGCGTTTCGTCCAAAGCGTTCGCGTGTTGAGTTTTAAAGACGTCAACATCGAGGAGCTTCCCGTTAAGGAAGCGTGAATGTCGTGGTGGATCGCCGTGAAGTGGGCGCTCTCGGAGAACAAGCCGCGGCAGCTTGGTATGTCGCGGCGGGCTATGCCATCGTGGCGCGCAACTGGCGGGTCCGTGGCGGCGAAATTGACATCGTCGCGCGGCGCGGTCGCGTGCTCGTGATTTGCGAGGTGAAGACGCGGTCGTCGAGCGCCTTTGGCCTGCCGGTGGAAGCCATCACTCGTGCCAAACAGCTGCGATTGCGCAAACTCGCCGGGCTGTTCTTGGAGGCGCAACCGCAGCCAGGCTGCGGAGTGCGTTTCGATGTCGCATCCGTCATGCCAGGCGCTGCGGGGCCCAAGGTCGAGATCATCGAAGCCGCGTTCTAAACGCGCCATCGCCGGGGCTTGGGTGGTCCCACGATCTGGTGGTTTGCGGGGTTTGTGTGGGACCGCGGTGGGTGGACGGTTAGCGCTGAGTGCGGGCGTTTTTGCGACGTTTTTCGGCCTGCGTCCAGCAGCCCACGTGCCAATGCCGTCGTAAATCCGCAGCGTCGGTGGGCACCACGACTTTGTGCCCGAGGCCGACTTGAATTTCGTGGTCGCATCCGGGGCAGCGGTAGGCCTTCACGGCCTCATACGGCTGCACGTGGCGCACTTCAACTGGCTCGTCGTCGCGGAGATACATAGTTGCAGGCGCTACGCGAAGAGCGCCCAGGCCACGAGACCAGCAGCAACAAAAATGGCGGCCAGCAAAAACACGTAGTCGGAACGACGGCGGACTGCTTTGCGATACGGGTTGTAGCCCATGTGTCCTACGGTACGCCGCCTGCCCACAATGGCACTGATGGAGTGACTCCCGACGACGATTCGGATCCTGCGATGTTGGACGCAGGCGCGGCCCGTTCCCCGAACGAATCGGCGCAGGAGCTCCCCGAAACCCGTTTTCGACACTCGGCCTCTGCAAAGCACCGCTAACGCGGCCAGAATTTGCCGTGTTTGCGTTCGACGCGGCCGCAGCGTTCGAGTTCTCGCAACGCGGCGGCGACGCCTGCGGGCTCAAGGCCGGTCGCGCTAATGAGTTGGTCGACGTTGGCCGCATCACCCGCCAATCCATCGAGTATCCGCTGCGCGTTTGGTGATAGCGGTACTCGGTGTTGGATCGCCCACGGCGTGCTGACTGCCGCCGCGGTATCGATGGCCAAGAACAAGTCTCGGGGCTCCAACAGCATCGTTGCACCATCGCGTAACAGCGCGTTGGTGCCTGCAGCTGCCGGGTTGCGGCGAGATCCGGGCATCGCCAACACCGCGCGGTTGAGGTCGAGTGCGCGCTTGGCGGTGCTCAATGCACCACCGCTGTGCGTTGCTTCGACTACAACGCATGTTCCCGCCAGCGTTGCGATAATACGATTTCGTACCGGGAACCGCCACTGTTCAGGGCCAGTTCCAAACGCGTATTCGCCGATGACGAGCCCGTTGTCGCGCACACGAGCGAACAGCTCGACGTGGCGACGTGGATAGGTGACGTCGACGCCAGTCGCCACGACGCCGACAGTCACGCCTTCGCTATCAATGGCTCCGCGATGCGCGGCAGCATCGATTCCGATCGCAAGACCACTCACGACAGTCACGCCATTTTTCGCGCACAACGTCGCGAGTTCGTAGGCATCTGCTAGCCCGTGCGGCGATGCTGCGCGCGTACCAACGATGCTGACCGCATGGGTATGAAGGGCTTCGAATCGATTGCCCTCGGCGAAGAGCAACGCGGGTGGGTCGTCGAGGCCCGCGGTGTCGGGCCAATCAGCGTCGTCCGGTAGCAATACTCGGGTTCCTCTGCGCAGCATCGTGGCCGCGATGATTTCCGGTTCTGCCCTTCGTGGCCACGCACGAGGATCTTTGAATATCTCCCATCTTTTGTAGTCGGTCTCGCCCTCACGCACAGCCTTCAGCGCATTGGTTGCGCTGCCCCAGATGCGCCAAAGCTGATTGAGGCGTTGTGCGGTGGCGCCGGGCAGCGCACAGAGCGAAGCCGCGGCAATCTCGTTGTCTGAACAACCCATTAGATGATTTCCTCGCGCATGTTGGATGCAGCATCAATGTGTTCGGCCGCGATCGTGGGATGAAGTTCGAGATCTGCCAAGGTGCGCGCTACCCGCCAAATTCGAGCGACGCCGCGCCCAGTCAGGCTGCGGATCTCGGAGATATCGCGCAGCACCTTGCTCGCGCCATGATCGAGTGGAGCGAAGCGATCGAGCCAACGCTGCGGTATCTCGGAATTTCGTCGAAACGGTGTCGCTTGAAACCGCTCGCGCTGCAACGCGATGGCCGCGAGGACGACCGCTTTGGTTTCATTCGATGTAGCGCCGCGCTGGTCATTCGCGCCAGGACCTTCGACCAAAATACGTAGATCGAAGCGATCGAGTAATGGGCCGGACAGCCGACGGCGGTACCTCGCCCGCATCACTTCGTTGCATCGACATGAGTTGCCACCCAAGCCACATGGGCACGGGTTGCAACAGGCGATGAGCGTGAAGTCGGCTGGTAGCTGAGCAGAAATTCCGGCACGGCTGATGTGGATAGTGCGGTCTTCGAGGGGTTGTCGCAAGGCGTCCAGAACACAGGGGCTGAATTCTCCAAGCTCGTCGAGAAACAGTGTGCCCCGGTGCGCGAGGGTGACTTCGCCGAGCCGGACTCGCCCTCCTGTGCCACCGCCGATCAGCGCCGCGGCCGAAGCACTGTGGTGCGGCGTCTGGAATGGGGGAGTAGCGACAAGGCGGCCGTGAGTAGGAATGCCAGCAGCCGAGGAAATCCTCGTGACTTCGAGCGCGTGTGTTTGATCGAGATCATCGACAATCGTTGGGAATCGCTTGGCCAACATGGTCTTGCCGGCGCCGGGCGGACCAACGAACAAGAGGTGGTGGCCGCCTGCCGCCGCCGCGGCGAGCGCGAGCCTTGCGTTGGTGAGGCCGCGCACTTCGCCAAGATCGAGGGCGTCATTGAGGCAAGGCTCGATGACCTGTGGCGCGGTTTCGGGAATATTGGCCCACAACCATTCACCTTTGAGACATGCAACGAGTTCGGCGAGGGTCGCAACGGGCAGTATCTCGATGCCCTCAACCAGCGCTGCTTCGCGAGCCGACGGCACCGGCACGATCACCCGCTCGACGCCTTGGCGGGCCAGCGTGTCGACGATCACAAGGGTGCCCGGTACATGACGCATTGTGCCGTCGAGCCCAAGTTCGCCGATCACGGCAGTGCGATTGAGCACCCCTTCAGGGATTTGTTCCGATGCCGCCAGGATCCCGCATGCGATGGCGGCTTCGAGACCGGTTCCGGCTTTGCGCAGCACTGCAGGCGCCAGGTTGATCGTGATGCGTCGCATGGGCCATTCGAGCGAGCTACTCAGGATCGCGGCCCGGACGCGCTCTCGTGATTCGCGGCCCGCGGCATCGGGGAGGCCAACGAGATCGTAGGCCGGGAGCCCTGCTGCGACATGAACTTCGACGATTACGGGGTAGCCGTCGATGCCCAGGACCGCGGCGGATGGAATAGCAGCAAGCATGACGAAACTCCCGAAATAGGTAACGAATTCGGGAGGCTTCTTGACCACGGCCTCGATCGGGATCCCGCAATCGCGGAGTCGGGTGTGACACTAACGAGAGGGTGAGACAGTGAGCATTGGAGCGCGGTTTACGTCGAAGCTTGTGCTTTGGCGTATGCGATATTCCCTTTGAGGTACGCCGTTGTATCGGGGAACTTGTGGCCGACAACGTCGCCGAACCATGCGGGTACGTACACCTCGAATTGGTCGGTGCCGAGGAGCGACAGGACGGGCTCCACCATTTCGCTCACCGCAAGCATTTCGACGGGTGAGGTGAAGTCGTCGTTGCCAGGCAGCGTGAAGAGCTCGGTATCGACAACACCTGGGTTCACGATGTGGACTCCGACATTGATGTCTGCAACCGCAAGATCGACCAACATCGACTCTGAGTACGCGGTGATCGCGGCCTTCGTCGCTGCATACGCCGACTCTGCGGGCGGTGATAAACGGGCAGCTACCGACGAGATGTTGATGATCTCGCCCGATGATTCGATCAACGATGGCAACAGCGCAATTGTCAACGCTATGGGCGATAGGTAGTTAATGCGGTTGACGTATTCAACTTCGTCGTACGTGACCGACATTGCGGTGCGCCGTTTCGGGATGCCTGCGTTGTTGATGAGCACATCGATGCCGCCAAATTCGGTGAGTACCGACTGTGCGAAGTTGTTGATACCTTCGATCTCGGATAGGTCGATTGTCCACGCTCGAGAGCCTGGTGATGTGGCGTGTAGTTCAACAAGCAGAGCATCGAGACGTTCGCTTCGGCGCCCGCACACGCCAACTGTCGCGCCGCGTGCGGCGCACGCCCGCGCAAGCTCCGCTCCGATACCGGATGTCGCACCTGTGACGAGGATGCGTTTGTCGCTGAAGTCGTAGGTCATGGAATGCAGCTTCGTCCAAGACAGGATGCATTGGCAACAACTATCGTCGCCATGATGGAAGCCTCAACAATTACTCCCGAATCGATTCGACTCGACGGCAAGGTTGCGGTCGTCACCGGTGCCGCGCAAGGCATTGGTGCGGCCTGCGCGTTGGCATTGGCCCGTTTCGGATGCGACCTCGCAATCTGTGATCGCAACGAACCGTTGCTGCGTGACGTTGCCGACGAGATTCGTGCGCTCGGCGGTCGGTGTGTGATGGACGTACTCGATGTTCGCGACGGCGACGCCGTGAGGTCGCATCTGGCTCGGGTCGGCTTGGAGTTTGGCCAAGTTGATGTGCTTGTGAATAACGCTGGCGGCGGGTTCATGGCCGACTTCCTCGACGTCAACGATAAGGGTCAAGACTCGTTGATTCGAGAGAATTTCACGTCGGTCACGAATTTCATTCGAGGATGCGATGCGCTGTTTCCGTCAACTGGTGCCAGCATCGTGACGATGACATCCATCGAAGCGCATCGCGCAGCACCCGGCTTTGCCGTCTACGCCGCAATGAAGACCGCGCTCATGAGTTTGTCGAAGTCGTTGGCACTCGAACTCGGAAGTCGCCACATTCGTACGAACTGCATCGCGATGGACGTAATCCCAACACCAGGAATCGGCGTAGACATGGGCGATCACTCGCCGTTGCCCATGCGGGCCGATACCGACGACGTTGTGGGTGCACTCGTGTATCTCGCCAGCGATTGGTCGCGCTTCGTGACTGGCACGACCATTCACGTCGACGGTGGCAACCTCGCGGCCTCGGGGTGGATGCGGCAGCCGAACGGCTCGTTCAGCACCAGTGTTCGCAACAATGGCGATCCAATGGATCAGCAATGAAATTCGGCATTGCGCTGGGCCGCCTCAATCCCGCGTTCTTCGAATCGGTGACAGTGGCAGCAGACGAACTTGGGTATGAAAGCGTGTGGTTGCCTGAACACTTGGTGTTCACCACGGCGATGAGTAACTCACCGTATCCGGGTGCGACGCACCCGCCGGTGCCCCCAGAAACTCCAATATTTGATGCGTTGTCGTATCTGAGCTATCTCGCGGCAAAGACGCAACGCATACGGCTCGCCACACATGTCTTCAACATCGGACTCCGACATCCATTCACGACGGCGCGCGCGGTTCAGACGCTTGACATCGTGAGTAATGGTCGGGTGGAGTTTGGGGTAGGCGCGAGTTGGCTGCACCAAGAGTGGGACGCAGCGCAACTCGATTTCGCGAGTAGGGGAGCGCGTGTGGATGAATGCATCGAGATTTGCCGCCAGCTTTGGTCTCAGCCTGTGACGACATACCAAGGATCGCACTTCGTGTTCGAAGGGGTTGTGTTTGAACCGAAGCCGGTGCAACGACCTGGGCCCCCAATATTGATTGGTGGAGAGTCGGTTGCGGCGCTGCGGCGCGCGGCGCGATTAGGCGACGGGTGGGTAGGTATGGGCCACACCGTTGAATCGGCGATTGTGCAGGTCGACAAGCTCAAGGCACTGCTCGAAGACAACGGTCGCGATATCGACGGTTTTCAATTTGTGTGTGGTGGGCCCGTGGAGCATCGTGATGACGTGCTCCGATGGGAACGCGCCGGCATTACAAGATTGATTGTGGCGCCGTGGACGCGTAGCCCTGATGCTGTCGATGGGTTACGGCGATTCGCCGACGTTGTGCTGTAAACGTTGTGGTGTGCTCGCGAAGTCTTCGATTGAGCCGACGTTGCGTAGCGACCCGACCGCGGTTTCAGGCTGCATTGTGTAGCAAACACCGGACATGATTTGCAGTAGTTGACCGGCCTCGGGAACGGCGTCGAGATCCATGCCTCGACCCATGCCAATATCACAAGCTCGCCGCAACACGATTGCGACTTCGGCTTCATCGGCCGGCAGCGTCGCGTCGGCCCACCGCATGAAGCCGCCGCGCCACGGGGCTACGTCGAACGGCGCTGGGATATTGACCGGCCCGCGCCCGGCTTGTATCTGCCAGTCGTGAGCGAGTTTGCCGTCAACCCATAGTCGATTGCGGCCAGGCCCGGCTGCACTTGTCGCAAGCGTGGCTCCGACTTCGCAGTCGTATTGGCGAGGCGTGTGCGATCCTTCGCGTTCGGACCGCGCGATATGGGTGATCGCATGCGCGGCCGCGTCGAATTGATGCGTGCAATTCTGGGCGGCGTCGGTGAAACGAGCCGCCGCCGTAAAGCGTTCTGAGAGCGGCATTCCGATGAGTGCTTGCAACGCCACTTCGGCATGAGGACACGTCGCCCACGGGAATCGTCGGGATTCGACTGCAGTACCCGTAACAGTGGTGTGGTCGTGCGAGATCGTCACAATGAAGTGATGAAAATCGTCCTGCAACTCGCACCGTGCGGCGAGACCTTCGACCACTGCAATTGTGATGCGACGTCGATAGACATCGGCATTGGTGTCCAGGGGCGGAGTGAATTGCACGCGAAAATAATCGGCTGTTGTTAATCGAACAATAACTCTGGGGGAAAAGATCCTTGAAACCAAGCGGTTTTCTCGATCCGTTGCGTGATTTTCCAGGCCCCGTTTATGCGTACGAGATCATCGTGGTAGCTGCCGCCGATGAAAAACCAGTGGAGTCCGCCCTCTCGAAGTTTTGCGCCCATCGGATTCGTCATTTGGGTGCGTGCGGTCGCGAGGTCGCCGTTGAGCACGATGTCGAAGTTGTTGAGCAGATGTTGTGATACTGCAAATGCTGATAGCGATTGTTTCAGCCAAGGCACGACTTCGTCGAGGGAACCCTTGACCCCGCCAGGATTCGCGGTGTAGTCGAGGTGCGCGTCCGCGGTGAATACGGTGCGAAACAGATCCCAATCTTGGGTGTCGACCGCCCACGCGTAGCGGGTAAGGAGGTCTTGGATTGCAAGTCGATCAGCAACGTCTTGGTGCGAGTAACCCATTAGGCCAATGCCTTGGCCTCGGGAGCCCCCGGCTTGCAGTTAATTGCAAGGGTGAATTTCGTGGTTACGACCGGGTCGGAGCTGCCAGAGATACACCAAGTTGTTTCGGTGACATAAAATTCGAGCTTTCCTCCATCGCTTTTCGGCTTTTCGTAGACCTCGGAAACGATGCCAGTGCCGACGAGTGTGTCGCCAACGTGTGGATACCGGTCGGTGTGGTAGATGAATTCCTGTTCGCCGTGCAGAATCGCTCGGCCCTTGCCTCGCAGATTTTCGATCGGCAACCCTGCGGCGCCGCCTTGGCCCATGGAGCCCCAATAGCTCATCACGAACGGGAACGTCGGAGGAACGGGAGCGTCATCGGTTTCGTACATGCCCGAATCGTCCAGGATCGCTTGTCCGAATACGCGAACTGGGCCGCGTTCGATATGCACAGTCTGGCTGCCGAGAGCCGTACCAATGAGTTCTGTCAACGCCATGGCGGCCAGCGTAATGAACCACCGTGACATCGCGCCACACTGCGCGTACGCGGTCGCCCGGAGTCGCCGGGCTGCGACCGCGGTTGGCGACTCTGCGGCTCAGGAGGGGAGCACAACCGTTTCGCCGACGAATATCAGATTTGGATTACCCGACCGGAGCTGATTGCGGTTGAGTCTGATGAGTCCACCCCAATACCGAGCGATCGCAGGGTTGCTCGTCGACTCGCCTCTACGATGGAGTTCGTCGCGCGCGATCGACCACAGGCTTTCACCCGCCATCACGAGGTGGGTCGCGCCAAGGTTGGTCTGCGCACCAGGCGCGTGTGGAGTGGCGGGACGGGTGGGATCGGCGGCTGGCTGCTGTAGGGATTGCGGTTTCGATTCCGAAGGAGTTGCTGGATCCTTTGCGGCAGACGTGCGCGGGGTCGATGGTGTGGAACGTTGAGAGCCTCGTATGCGCGGTGGCACCTTTGCAGTCTCCGAAGCTGTGCCGCGCACGTATGGAGCCGCGGAAGTTGTCGTCAACTGTGCAGTTTGTGCGTGGGCGGGTGGGGAAATCATTGGGATAATTGCGACCGCCGTCAGCGACGCAACTGCAACTCGGTCGAAGAAGGTGCGTACGAGCGGAAGCGTTGCGCGATCGAGGGCGGTGCAGCCTCGGAGTGCGGGGACGGCGCGTCGGAGGGTTGACAAGGTCGTGCTGAGCACGAGCCATACCCAAACGATCGCCGACAGACACCACAGTGCTGCGACAGCTTGTGCGGCCTGGCCGCCTCTGGGGTGTTGCACTGCGGTGTCGAACATTCGAGCCAGCGCTACGCCGAGGGCAACGAGGGCGGTGAAGAATGTTGCAGCGGGAATCCAGCGATGTCGTCGTGTCATGGTCATATCATGCCTGAACACTTGAAATCATGTCAAGTTGTGTCATAGTGGGTAAATGTTTGAAGACGAGGAAGCCATCGACCCTCGGCTGATCGATCCCGATGAGCCGATTGAAGATCTTGTCGCCCGAGTTCGCGAACGAGTCCTGGCCGTGGACGCTGATCCAAAGCCCGGCCTACGCGAACGTTGCGAGATCTGGTGGGAGACTCGCCGCTCCCGGCCCTCTCGGCGCCGGTCTCTTCGTGGCCACCGTATTGGCTCACCGCGAGCCGTCAACGCTGCTCTGCTGGTCGTGGCAGTCGGCGTCGTCGGCCTCGGTGTTGCGTTGCGATTCGAGCGCGGCGACTCGAAGCAAGAAGCGCACGCGGCGATGCCTCGAGTCGGCCAAATGGCAACCAGCAGCACGGCGACAAGTGTTCCAACTACTTCTACCGTGCTTGGGGCATCTGAGTTTGACGTGCCTGCCGGTTGGCGAAAATTGTGTCGGCAGGCGGCTGCATTGCATCGCGATGCGACTTCGCAATGGTCGTGCAAGGTGACGCCAGACATCGTCGTGGAAATGCTGCAGTTCCCGAGCGCAACGATCGCAGAATCAGCGTTTGGTGCGCATGCCAAACCTTTCGCGGTGGTGGAGTCACCGTGCGGTGAAGTGGGCAAACCGGTCTCGACCTGGGCGCGTCCTTCTGGCCCGGATGCGGCAGTTGGGGTATTTGCGTGTGGGACAACGGAGCGCGGCTCCGAGTTGCTCTGGACTGTCAACGCCTCAGGCGTGTTGATACGCGCGGTGCGCGCTGACGGTGATGTGCGGCGACTGTTCGATTGGTGGGATGGCCTCGACGAATCCGCAGCGCCGCTCTGAGATCCCGCTGATATCGGAGCACCTGTGTTAGTTTCCGCGCACTTCAATAGGCTTGGAAAAGAGACAAATATGGTGTTATTTTCGAAAGACGGATTCACTGGCGAACTACGGATCGCCCACGTGATCTTTGCGGTGATGTGGATGGGTCTGCTGTGGTTTTTTAACTTCGTGCAGACCCCGGGGTATGCCGAAATGGACCCCGCCGCTCGAAACAATGCGTTCGACAAAGTCACGTGGCGAGCGTTGTGGTGGTTTCGGTGGGCCGCGATGGCCACATTTGCCAGTGGGCTGCTGATTCTGGCCGTCAACATGGGCGATGACGGATACGGCAGTGCATTTTGGAAATCGCCGAGCGGCGGCGTGCTCGCCACAGCCATCGTTTTTTCCACCATCATGGCTGCGAATGTTTGGATGGTCATTTGGCCAAACCAACAAATTGTGATTGCGAACGCCCGCGCGGTTGCCGCCGGTGGAGAAGCCAATCCTGAAGCACCCAAAGCTGCGCGTCGTGGCGCGATGGCGTCGCGTCAGAACACGATTTTCTCGTTCACAGTGTTCCTGGGCATGGTCGGAGCGCAACACTTTTTCCCACTGTTTGAGCAAGCGGAAGGTGGAGTGCGGACGCTGTTTTACATTTTGATGATTGCTGTTGCCGTCGTAATGGAGCTGAACGCGCTTGGCAAGTTCGGGACTGAGGTCGGCAAGCCCAACACGAAGATCTACGACACGCACCAAGCCGCGCTGTACACCGGTCTTGGGCTCATGGTGTTCGTATGGTTGTTCTACGAAATTTTCCTGGGCAAAGCCTGATCCCGATACATCGATCGAACTTCAGTGATGCCCCGCTTTGGCGGGGCATCACTGCGTTTCGGGTCACCGCGTTCTCCGCAGCGCTTCGTTAGACGTTGAGGAGATCGGCGATCGCCGCGCGATGCATGGCCGCGGTGCCGAAGAGTTGTTCGTTGCTTTTGGCTCGCTTCACGTAGAGATGCATGTCGTGTTCCCACGTGTAGCCGATCCCGCCGTGGAGTTGGATACCTTCTTTGGCCAAAGCCCGTTGCGCGTCGCCCGCGGCCGCCTTCGCGGCGGCAACCGCAATGTGGCGCCGGTCGTCGTGTTCAGCCACGCACAGCGCAGCGTAGTAGCCGATGCTGCGCGCTCGCTCCAGCGCAATGACAAGATCTGCAAACTTGTGCTTGACGGCCTGAAACGAACCGATCGGCACACCAAATTGTTCGCGTTGCTTCACGTACTCCAACGTGATTTCGTAGATCGAATTGCACACGCCGACGGTCTCTAACGCGACGCCCAGCGTTGCGTGCTGCAGCGCATCGGCGATCGCGTGCGGAGCATTGTTGGAAAGGACTTGGTCGTCGGCGATGATGACACCGTCGAGGACAACGTCGCAGTGCGAGCGAGTGAAGTCGATGGCGTGCATCTGGGTGACCGTGACCGCGGCCGTGTCGACGATGACGATCCTCGGCGCCCCGTCGATTGCGACCGTGCACGCGATTGCGTCGGTTTCGTTGGCGGCGAATGCGAAGCGTTTCCTGCCGGACAAGACCCAGCCGGCACCGGCCGCGACTGCAGTTGCTTGGGTATGACTCGGGTCGAAGCTCCCCGTCGCCTCGGCGATGGCCGCGGAGCCGCGACACTCGCCGCGTGCGACCGCGCCGAGCCAACGGGCTTGTTGCTGTTCGTCGCCGCACGCGATCACCAGTGGGATGAACTGCGTAACGGTGGCGAGCAATGGCGTCGCCGCAAGCGTTCGTCCCAGTTCTTCGCTCAATACCGCAGCTTCGATCGCTCCGAGGCCGATCCCCCCAAACCGGTCGGGCACGGTGAGCGCGGGCCAGCCAAGATCCACGAATGTGGCCCACAACGCAGCGGTGGACGCACCGGTTTCGGTGATTGCTCGAGCCAGCGAGGGTGGACATTCCTTCGCGAGCACGGCGTTGATGGACGCGCGCAATTCGAGTTGGTCGTCGGTAAGTTCGAGGTCCATTGCGCACCAAACTAATGAGAAGCTGACGGCTCCGTCACTTTTTGGCGCAGGGCTACGCGGTCGAGTTTGTCCATGGGCGTGAGTGGCAACGAGTCGATGAGCTCCAGCGCTTCGGGCGCTTTGTAGCGGGCGACGCGATCAACCAAGAAGCTGCGCAGCGCATCAAGCGTAGGGGGCTCGACGTTGTCGCGCACCACGACGCAGGCAACGCCAATTTCGCCCATTACGGCATCGGCGCGCGGCACGATGGCGACCGCTGCCACGCAGGGATGCTCCGAAAGAACACTTTCGACCTCAACTGGATATACGTTGTAGCCGCCTCGGACGTACATCTCTTTTGTGCGGCCGACGAGCCGTACACGGCCTTGGTCGTCGATGTAGCCGAGATCGCCAGTTCGTACAAAGCCGTCCGGTGTGAATGCTGCTCGGGTGGCGTCGGGGTCATTCCAATAGCCCTGCATGCATGCGTCGGATCGTAAGCACACTTCGCCGATGTCTCCGGTCGCAAGGTCAGCGGTACGAGCCGGGTCGGCACAGTCGCGAATCGCTAGCGCCACCGCGGGGTGTGGTCGCCCGACTGAGACGATCGCGTCGATCTCGGGATCGTCGAATGCCGTACCGAGCCCGATGCCAGCTTCGGTGCAGGAGTAGCGAGTTTGGAGTTTCGCTTGGAAACGACGGCGACACTCGTCAGCCAACCCAGCGGTGATGGGTCCGCCTCCGGTCACGATGTACTCCACAGACGAAAGGTCGTAGTCGTCGAAGTTTGGATCATGCAGCATCAACGCAAATTGCGTTGGAACTCCCGCCACCGTGGTCATGCGTTGTGAGCTCAGGAGATGCAATGCATCGTCGGCACGCCACCGCTCAACAATGAAACTGGTTCCACCTCGGCGCAGGTTGCCTGCGAGTTTCGTCATGAAGCCGAGGTGCGCGAACGATGTGCCAGTGAAGCTCCGGCCGCCTGTGCCCCAGGCATCGCCAACATCGGTTTCGGTAATGAACTGCAGTTGGCGGTTGGTGTAGCGCGCGCCTTTGGGCTGGCCGGTGGTGCCTGATGTGAAGATTATTGCCGTGTCGGCGTTGGCATCGGGAGCGAGATGCGGTATGTCGGAGCCAGCGCTGCGAAACGCCGACAGCAGCGAGTCGCATGCTTCTGCGCGTTCAGTAGTTTCGTAGTTGAAACCACGGGCTTCGTATCCCGGTTGACACAATACGATTTTCGGGTCGAGCTTGGCGAGTACGGCATCGCGTTCTTCGGGCGCGAGGCGATCATTGACACCAGCAGTCACGGCCCCGAGCTTTGCAGCCGCGAGGTAAGCCACGACGTACTCGAGCCCCGGCGCCGTGACGAGGCCAATTCGGTCGCCGATGCCGATCCCTCGATGGGCCAGACCGGCCGCAACTTCATCAGAGATCCGATCGAGGTCGAGATACGACAAGCGCAGTGCTGTGGCCCAGTCGCCGTCCGGGAGCCGCGCCACGTAGGCCTTTCGCTCACCAAATCGCCGTGCGGCTTCCGCGACTGTTGGTCCGAGCATCGCAACAGGGTATTCGCAACCCAGGAAACGGGTGAGTAACCCCTCATCTGCTGCAGCAATTGACCGACGAGAACAGGTAGATCAAACGGTCGCAAATTCGGCGCGGTGGAGTAGCGCAGTTGCAGTGAGAGGGCTCGTGCGGGCTCTCTCACTGCTGCAATACCGATGACTTGCCAGGCGGTCGCTCGGCGTCACCTGTTAGGCGATTAGCACCCACGAAGCCCCGCCTTTGCAAAACCAGAGGCGCTTCGATTTGTCGACGAACAGGTCGCCTGCGTTTCCCGAAGCTGGGTGCGATGCAGTGGCTGCGGGCACCAGCCATAAGTGTGCAATCTGACTTCGTATTTTGATGCCTCGGGCCTGGGTTAAGCCGTTGGCCAAGAGCGCCGACGCGCTGCCCTTGGTGGAGGCCACGATCGCGTAACTGTTGCTCACTGCATTGTTGAGCGACGCGTAGATGCCGTGACCCAAACCTTCGTGCGTGAAGGTGGCGTTGGTGTCGGGATTCAAAGTGCTCTCAGAAACCGACTCTATTGCAACCCCGGCCTGCTGGCCGTTCGAGCGAGCTCGAAGTCCGACGCCAGGTCCGTATGCGAGGGCATGAACGCCAATTCCTGCGTTGGTATAGCCATACACCGCGGCGGCGATTGGATCGCCACCTGAACCACTATGAAATGCCTGAATTGTGCTCGCGGTAGCGCTGGCTGAAAAGGCCTCGATCGCGATGCCAGTACCCAAGTTGTCGACGTACAGCGTTTTGGCACTCGTTGATGAGAGGCTGGTCTGCGATACGCCGGCGTTGTTACTGCTGCCGAACTGCATTGCTCCAACGGTCGCGTGCGCGGTGTCGGCCGCGATGACTTTTGCTACGCCCGCCGTCGCCAAGATCGCGCCGAGCCCGAGAAAGCGGCGTCGCGTACTTTCTGGCCGGGTCTGTGACGTGACATCGCCAGAATTCGCAGTTGCTGCTGGGTCCATGTTGGTTCCTGTTCTGCTGGAGTGGTTGCCCGCTCTCATAACGCACGACTGTGGTGATTCTTGCAGTGTCATGCGCCACAGTCGAGGTTGAGTGGGCGCCGAGCGAACGATGGAAAGGTTTGGCCAGTATCACTGCTGCCAGTGGACACTCACGGTGGGTGGCCAGTACTGTCCACTGCGGAGTAGGGCGGGCCTTGCCTGCGGACCGGGAGCTACACATGAAATTCGCCGCCAAATTCGGCGCGAGATGCGTTGTGACGTTGATGGTTGGCGGCGTCGTGATCGGTGTCCCACTCAGTGACGCACTCGACCCAGTATCCGCGGCGTCCACGCGCAGCGCGGGCGCTAAGCCACTCGGTACCACCACGTACCCCGTTCCCGTTGGCGCGATCTTTGTGTCGTCCGCCGGCAACGACTCCGCTTCCGGTAGCCAGACCGCGCCGTTGAAAACCATTGGTCGCGCTATCACGGCGGCACCTCATGGCGGAACTGTTGTGATTCGCGGGGGTGTGTATCGCGAGTCGCTCACGATTTCGAACGAGCGGCTAACGCTGCAGCCGTATCCCAACGAAGCGGTGATTATCCGCGGCAGCAGAACGTTGTCAAGCTTCATTGCGGTAGGTGGCGATTGGCGCCGCGATGGATGGAACTATCAATTCCCGCGCCAAGCACCTGAGACCGTTGCCGCCAATTATCCGATGGCGAATGCGCCCGACATGGTGTTCTACGACGGGCAGCCGCTTCGCCAGGTTTCCAAGCTTTCGCAAGTGTCGGGCAAGGCCTTTTTCGTTGACTACACAACTTCACAACTGTTTATCGGGATTGATCCCGTTGGTCACGTACTCGAAGGGTCCTACCTACAAACGGCTTTGATGTTGAATAACGCTGACAACAGCATTGTTCGCGGCCTGCAGTTTGAACGGTTCGCGACTCCGGTCAATACCCACGGAGCGGTTGTTGATCTGTCCGACGATGTGACGTTTGAACACAATATCTTTGTAGACAACGCCTCTTCGGGCCTGTCATTGCGCGGAAACCGCACCGTTGTGGCGGGCAACACGTTTGGGTTTAACGGGCAATTGGGATTGCACGCGTTCCAGACCGACGGTGCTGTGATTGAGGACAACAAGATCAATAACAACAACACCGAACGTTTTGATCAGTTCCAAGAGGCGGGTGGTGCAAAGCTTGTGCAGTCGGTCAACGTCCAGTTCGCCGGAAACTACGTGTTGAACAATATTGGCAATGGCATCTGGTTCGATATCGACTCTGATCACGCGGTCATTGTTCGAAACGAAGCGTTTTCGAACAACCGCAACGGAATCCAGTTCGAAATTTCCGACGGCGCGATCATTGCCGGAAACACTGTTCGTAGCAACACCGACGTTGGTATTCACATCATTGAATCGACGAATATCGACGTTTACAACAACGTCGTATACAAGAATGATGTGGCACTCACAGTGTGGGACGGATCGCGGCCCCATCTGGTCGGTAATATCGCGATCCGCAATAACGTGTTGATGGATGCACGCGCGACCTCGACCGCGTTGCTTGACGTCGATGACAAAACGCACACACTGTCCGGCGCGGAGATGGGAGTAACTGCGGACTACAACGCTTACTGCCGATCTGTCGCGGGCACGCCGTCGCGGGTTGTGGATTGGTCACGTAGCAATACAACGCAAGCCAACTACAACTCGGTCAGCGCGTTTCGCGCTGGAACCGGTAATGAGACTCATGGTCTTGCATGTGAAGCGACGGTCGCTACTGGCTTCTTCGTGAAGGCCAGTACCGGAAATTTCGCACTTTCGACTTCCTCGGTCGGTCGGGGTGCAGGCGGTGCACTTCCCGCGAATGTCGCCGCGGCACTGGGGGTTACCGCCGGGGTTGCTGTTGATGTGGGATTGCTGTAGCCGCAGTTATCTAGCTGCACCTAGGCCCCGTACACCGGAGTCTGGGTGGGGCCGCGGGCGATGAGACCCCGAACCGCCGCACCGATATCAACGGGTTGCCAACGAGCGCCGTTGTCAACGACCTCTCCGTGTTGCCAGCCGTCTGCCACCGAAATCATGCCGCCTTCCACTTCGAAGATTCGGCCGGTGACGTCCGCACTGTCGTGGGATCCGAGCCAAGCCACTAATGGTGCAATATTTTCGGGGTGGTTCGGATCGAATCCAGATTCAGGAACGGCCATGCGGTCACCAAAAACGCTCTCAGTCATGCGGGTACGCGCCGACGGCGCAATTGCATTCGCGGTCACGCCGTAACGGCCAAGTTCGGCGCTTTGCACGAGTGTGAGCGCAGCAATCCCCGCTTTTGCCGCCGAGTATGCGGCTTGCCCAACGCTCCCCATCAGCCCCGCGCCCGACGAGGTGTTGATAATGCGCGCATCGACGGGTTGACCGGTTTTGGCTTGATCCCGCCAATACGCTGTCGCGTGGCGTGCCGGTGCGTAATGGCCTTTGAGATGCACGCGGATAATGGCGTCCCACTCGTCTTCTGCAGTATTTGCGAACATCCGATCGCGTACGAACCCGGCGTTGCAGACGAGGGTGTCAAGTTGTCCAAAAGTCTCGATCGCGGTTCGGATGAGCGTTTCAGCGCTCGCAAAGTCGGCAACGTCGCTCGCGTTGGCGACCGCTTCGCCACCGAGAGCATGAATCTCTTCAATGACAGATTGCGCAACGTCGGATTCTCGCCCGTGCCCCGTGCGATCGACTCCAAGGTCGTTCACCACTACACGCGCACCCTGGCGGGCGAACTCCAATGCGTGTTCCCGACCGAGGCCATTGCCCGACCCGGTCACGATGACCACGCGTCCTTCGCAGATACCCAACTTGTTTTCCTTTGGTTCGACCCGATGCCACGAGGCCATGCAATTTCTGACGGCCCGTCAGATACCCTAACTTCCGCTGTCAGCGGGCCACGAAGGAGTCGCAGTGCGAATCGGCGTCACGATGTTTGCAACCGATCAGACCATTCGCGTCATGGACTTGGCCCGCGAAGTCGAAGCGAGGGGTTTGTGCTCGCTGTATGTTCCCGAACACACCCACATACCTACGAGTCGTAAGACGCCGCCACCGACGGGAGAATCGCAACTCGCGGAGGAATACAAGCGGACCCTCGACCCGTTGGTCGCACTCGCGATGGCTGCGGCAGTCACGACGGATCTCGTAGTCGGAACCGGTATTTTGTTGCCCGCTCAACGCGACCCCATTGTTACCGCCAAGGCGATTGCTACGCTCGACTCACAATCAGGCGGACGTTTTCGTCTCGGCATCGGGTTCGGTTGGAATGCCGATGAATTGGCACACCACGGCGTTGCGATGCCAGACCGACGTGATGTGACCCGCGAACGAATTGCCGCGATGCGGGCGTTGTGGCAAAACGATGAAGGCGAATATCACGGTATCCACGTTGACTTTTCGCCTTCGTGGTCGTGGCCCAAGTGCAGTGATCCAAAAGGTCCACCCGTTTTGATCGGCGGCGCACCAGGCCCGAAGTTGCTGTCGCATGTTGCGGAGTACGCCGATGGTTGGCTGCCAATCGGAGGTGCCGGTGTGCGCGCCGCGCTCAACCAACTGCGCACGTTGTGTGACCAGCACGGCCGGAATGTCGAAGACCTCGCGGTGATCCCATTTGGCACGATTCCCGAGGCCGGCAAACTGAGTTACTACGCAGACCTTGGGATCGAGGAGGTTGTGCTGCGGCTCCCGGGGGGAAGTCGTGATGCAGTGTTGCCGTACCTCGACTCGTTCGCAGCGCTGTTATGAGTGCACAGAGTGCTTCGATGCTGGAGATTGTCGCACTGGACATGGGCGATGATGCACAATCATGGGGCCGCGCCGGGTTCACCGTCGAGGGGGACACCGTCAGGGTGGGCACCGTTGCCATGCGTTGCGGCGCATCCGGCGTTGGAGTTGTCGGCTGGACTGTGCGCGGCATACCTATAGGAACGGTTCTTGATGGCCTTCCCACGACGGTGACCGACGGCGCATTGGGAACGCCGGCGGTTCACGCGAATGGCGCAACGATCATCGACCACGTCGTGATCGCAACTCCCGACGTAGACCGGACCGTTGCATCATTCGTCGTCGCCGGTTGCGATCCGAAGCGCGAACGGAAAGGTGGCTCGGAGTCGATGCCGATTCGTCAAGTGTTTGTGCGCGCAGGCGAAGTGATTCTTGAGATCATTGGGCCGCCAACAGTTTCCGACGACCCGGATGTCGCGGCGCGGCCTGCGACATTTTGGGGGTTGGCATTCACCACCGCAGATCTTGATGCTTGCGCGCTACTACTCGCCGACGCGTTGAGTCCGCCGAAAGACGCCGTACAAACGGGGCGTCGTATTGCGACGCTGCGCCACAAACCGTTGGGCATTACGGTACCAACCGTGTTCATGAGTTAGTGGGCCAGCTGGCTAGCCGCCGTTGGCGCTGAAGTGTTGATAATCCTTGAAACTCTTGAAGTTTCCACCCCAGCCCCACCCGGCTTCGGAGAATGCAGTTGCTACGACATCGCCGTCGACAATCATGCCCGTCCGCACCGGCGATCGGCTGATGTACGGGCGTGCCGCAGGGTCGAGCACGTTTCCGTCGGCATACACATACGGGTTTTGGACCGGGTTGATATCGATGGCTCGACCGTAGGAGTGTTGCGAAAATCGTCCGCCGCCAGTCACAGCCCGGCAATTGAATGCCGATGTGTTGTTCGCTTGCGTGGAGCGATCATCGTCGGCGCCGAAGTCGTCGACTAGCTGCATTTTCGCGATCCGAAAGCGAGCTGCGTGCATGCGTCGAAACGCAGTCGCAATCGTGCCAACGGCGTCGGCGTGCACGATGAGCTCGCCGGTGTGCGGGAGGCCATCGAAACCCCAGTAGGACAGCCGCACATAGCGAAGCTGTTCGAGAGGCACTGGGCAACCGGGCCGCCAAGAACTGCCGGACACTCGCGCGGCTATGGCTGCGGAGATGTGGTCGGAGGTGTAGCTGAACCGATGGGTTGAGTCCGCGACCATTCCTTGAGGCGCAGGGATGACAATTCGACGGGGCGCCGTGGGAGGAGTCGTCGCGGCTGTGTGCGCTGATGCTCGCCGTGTGCTTGATTCGCGGCGGTCGGGATCGCGTTGGAACACACCACACGACGACGACAACGCCACCGCGACGGCTAACCCAAACGAGACTTGTGCAACGCGCATAGTGCCATTGTGGCGCGCGTAGCCCTATTCGACGCGGATTGGGTCGTATACGGTCGGGTGCGGCCCTGGTACGGCGACGAAAACGCACGGACCCCAGAGCGCGAGGCCAACGAGGGCACCCTGTTGCCAAGTGGTGCCGTAGAAAGTGCCTGCGGTGATGCCCCACAGCATGCCGAGGAGCGTCCCGCGCCCAATGAGACCCAACCGGTTCGCCATGGTCGCAGCATGCAGTGTGTGCAGATCGGCGACAAGATGGCTGCATCGTCGGTGTGACAAATACCCGCACTGAGGGTATTGCCGCGCGAGTATGCGGCCATGGGAATGGGAGTGCTCGACGTCATCAATGCCAACGACTATCCCGATGTCGAGTGCGGATGCCCGCGCTGTGGTGCAGTTGTGCACCAGCGATTCCATGGGCCTTGTGCGGCCTGCGCGGAATCTCTACGTGAGAAGTTTGCCGCGAGTGCCCAAGACATCGACAAAGCCGAATACGTGCCCAAGATGAACGTAACCCCAAACGCAGTTGCGTTGAAGGACGACTAGATCGTCGGGGCTACGCCTTGATAACGACGGTCGACAGCACCTTGTCGTGTAGCGCTTGCTTCTTGGCGTCCCAGAGCGGAAACAGAAAACCGATGTAGCACGGAATTGCCGAGATTGTGTAGGCAAACTGGCGGGCGACGGCTCGAACGGCACCAGTTGGTTGGCCGGTGTTGATATCGACCAGCTTGATTCCGACGGCTTTTCGGCCAATCGTCTGGCCGGTCACCCCATCGGTCTTGGCTCGATATACGAGACCTCCGACGAAAGCCGCGACCAACAGCAGGCCACAAAGCGCCCAGGTCGTGCCGCTCGGAACCTCACAGATCGCGTTATTGACGCCACCACTGAAGTCGATGTTGCCATCGCTGCCGACCGAGCAGGATTCGGTGGTTTTAGGACCCGCAAAGACGGCAATGATTGCCGGGATGTTCATCGCTCCAACAATGAAGCTGTCGATCAAAAGCGCACCCAAACGCGCTCCCCAACTCGCGTACGCGATTTGCATGGAGGGTTGATATGCAATGGGTTCGCCCCATGGCTGGGCGTCGACGGGGGGCGGTGGCGGCACGGAAGTCATGGCTTACCTTAACGAAATGTGATCGACCGGCGGTGGATATATCACCACTTCTGGATTTACAGGCGTTCGATGATGGTGACGTTGGCTTGGCCCCCGCCTTCACACATCGTCTGCATGCCGAATCGGCCGCCGGTGCGTTCGAGTTCGTTGAGCAGCGTTGTCATAAGGCGCGCTCCGGTTGCCCCAAGTGGGTGACCGAGTGCGATGGCACCGCCATTGACATTGACTTTGGATAAGTCGACACCGGTTTCACGTTGCCAGGCGAGCACCACAGATGCAAAGGCTTCGTTGATTTCGATGAGATCAATTTGATCGAGTGTCATACCCGACTTTTTCATTGCGTACTGCGTCGCGGGAATTGGCGCAGTGAGCATCCATACTGGGTCTGCGCCGCGCACCGAGAGATGATGAATGCGGGCACGGGGTATGAGGCCATGTGTTTTCAATGCCTTTTCGTTCACGATCAACAACGCGGCTGAAGCATCAGAAATTTGCGAGCTGACCGCGGCCGTGAGGCGACCGCCCTCAACGAGCGTGCGCAGTGAACGAATCTTGTCGACGTTGGGTTCCCGCGGGCCTTCGTCGTGGGCGACGCCCGCGAGTGGAGCAATCTCTCGTTCAAAGCGGCCTTCGGTAATTGCTCGCAGCCCGCGGCGATGCGATTCGATTGCGAAGTCTTCCATTTCGACGCGCGAGATGTTCCAATGCTCAGCGATCATTTCGGCCGAACGAAACTGGCTGATTTCTTGGTCACCGTAACGCGCTTGCCAACCCGGCGAGGTGCTGAAAGGAGTCTCAAATCCCATTGGTTGTGCGACTGTCATCGCGCTGCTGATTGGGATCATGCTCATGTTTTGCACGCCGCCGGCGACGACGATGTCCATAGTCCCGCTCATGACAGCTTGTACTGCGAAGTGGACCGCTTGTTGGCTGCTACCACACTGGCGATCGACGGTCGTGCCAGGAATCGCGTCGGGCAGCCCCGCTACCAGCCACGCAGTGCGCGCAATATCTCCGGCTTGTGGCCCGATCGTATCGACGCAGCCGAACACCACGTCATCGACTGCCATTGGATCGAGACCAGTTCTGTGCATCAGTGCAGCGATACTGTGCGCGCCCAAATCCGCAGGGTGTATGTCTTTCAATCCACCATTCTTGCGGCCCACGGGGCTGCGGACTGCGTCGACGATATAGGCCTCAGCCATGGAATACTCCTGTAATCATTGGCTATTGAGCGTCGCTCAACAACACGTTGGAAATTCGGCGACGGTGCCATGCAGCGTCGCCCCACGCCGCGTTCAGCGCCCACGCCCGTTTCATGTAGAGGTGCAGATCGTGTTCGGTTGTGTAGCCGATCGCGCCGTGACATTGCAGTGATGCCTTCGCGCTCGCCATTGCGGCGTCACCTGCGACCGCCTTTGCCATGCTCGTGTGCATTGAGGCCGCCGGGTCATTTGTGGCAAGCGACATCGCGGCGCGATATACGAGCGGCCGCGCAAACTCGAGTTTGATACGCGCGTTTGCGAGCTGATGTTTCACCGCTTGAAACGTACCAATGGGTACGCCGAACTGTTTGCGTTCCTTCGCGTACTCCACGGTGAGCGCGAGCATCGTGTCGCTGAGCCCACACAGCTGCGCGGCATACCCGAGTACACCGCGACGAAATGCGATCGCCACATGTGTTGACGCGACCGCAACATCATCGAGCGCGACCTGAAACAGTCGTCGGGCTCCATCTACCGACCCCCTTGATGTGCACGTAATCGCCGCGGCCGCATGTGCTCGCAATCCGTCGGCTGCGAGTGAGATGACCACATCGGTGCTATTGGCCCAAGGGGCAAGCGGAGATTCGGGAATCGTGACGCTCGCCGATTGGCCGACGCTCGCCAAATTCAACGGCGCCGCGACCATCATGGTCTCGACGATCGGTTCAGGCAGTGCCACGCGGCCGGTGGCTTCGAGAATGCGAATGACGTCGACTTCATTCAGCCCGAGCCCGCCGTCGGATTCTGGGCGCAGTGCGTCGAGCACTCCCATTTCGCTGAGTGCACTCCAAGCATCGGGCGTGCGGCCGGTGCGATTGCTCCACGCGGCGCGCACCTTTGCAGCTGTGCACCTTTGCGCCAAGAGGTCGCGCACCGCATCGTGAAACGCGTCTTGATCGTCGGTGAACGAAAACTTCATTTGCGGGGGAGTCCCAACACTCGTTCGGCGATCACGTTGCGTTGGATTTCGTTGGTGCCTGCGTAGATCGGGCCCGACAGTGCGAACTGATAGCCCTTCATCCAATGGGCGAATTCGCCGTCGACGAGCTCAGCATGCGGCCCGAGCAGGTCGAGCGCGATTTCGTGGAGTTCCACGTCAAGTTCACTCCAAAACACCTTGACCATGCTGGATTCCGGGCCGGTATGGCCGCCTTCCACCAGTTTGGTGACGGTCCAAAAAGTTTGCCAGCGGTAGGCCTGCGCATCAATCCAAGCTTGGGTGATGCGATCGCGAAGTTCGGGAGTCGCGTCGTGCGGCAGCTGTTGCGCGAGATCGATGAGCTTGTGTGCGGTAGCGAGGAAACGTCCTGGCGACCGCAAGGTGAGACCTCGTTCGGAACCTGTTGTCGCCATTGCGACACCCCACCCTTTGTTCACTTCGCCGAGCACCATGCTGTCGGGCACAAATGCGTCGTCAAAGAACACTTCCGCGAATCCCTCGTCGCCGTCGAGACGTTCAACGCCGCGCACTGTGATACCGGGCTGATCAAGATCCACCAACAAATAGGTCATGCCGTTGTGACGCTCAGCCGATGGGTCGGTGCGGAACAATCCAAAGAGATGGGTGCAGAACGCGCCGCGAGTTGTCCACGTCTTTTGTCCGTTCAGGCGCCATCCGTCATCGGCGTCGTCGCGTGTCGCGGTGCTCGAAATGCCGGCGAGGTCGCTCCCCGCGTTTGGTTCGCTCCAGCCCTGGCACCAGGTCTGTTCACCGCACGCCATCTTCTGCAGAATTGCGTGCTGCTGCGCAGATGTGCCGAATTCGAAGATGGTGGGTGCGAGGAGGAAGATTCCGTTCTGCGTGACGCGTTGTGGCGCGCCTGCGAGCCAATATTCTTCCTCGAAGATCAGCCACTCCCAGAGCGATGCGTCGCGACCACCAAATTCCTCGGGCCAACTCACAACTGCGTATCGCGCGGCGAAGAGCTTCCGCTCCCACTCAAGGTGTAACGCGAAGCCCTCCGCGGTGTCGCCCGAGGGGAGCGATGGGCTGGGAACGTTGGCCGCAAGCCACGCACGTAGCTCGGTGCGGAACGCTTCTTCTGCGGGAGAAAAACTGAGGTCCATAGCTCCGGATTCACGTGACCTGAAGGCTGATCTGACGGGGCGTCAGATCATAAGTCGTCGTGACAACCATGCCGAATTCGTCGGGTCTGGTTGGCGCGAGATTCGACCGCCCACGGTAAAGAAACGCGCCATCGTCGCTCTGGTGAAGTTCTCGCAGTTCATCTTGCGCGTATCTGCAACGCGCTCGCATGTTGCCGCGCGTGCTGGCAAGTTTGTTTGTAGAGATCAGCAGACGGCGCGGACGGCAGCGGTTGGGTTGACGGGGCCTCCACCACCGGGGTGAATCTCGAAGTGGAGGTGGTCGGCGCGGGTAGCGCCGGTGTGGCCGACGTATCCGATGACTTCGCCAGCAGATGCGCGACGAGGGCCGCCTTCGTAGCGAACCAGGTGGAAATACCAATAGCTATTGCCATTATCGCCTGCGAAGAAGATCCCGAGGCCCTGGTTTGATCCGGAACGCTGCACAATCGTGCCATTGACGACCGCCACGACCGGCGTGCCTTGCGCCGCCATCATGTCGACCCCTTTGTGCTGGCGTCCGCCCGATCGCGGTGCGCCCCAGGTATCGGTGAAGTAGTTCGCGCCGCGTACTGGGCACGTGGTCATACCGTACGCGCCGCCGGCCGGCGTGCCTCCGCCACCACCACCACCACCACCACTTGGTGTTGTTGTCGCGGTTGGCCGGGTGGGTGGAGTTGTTCCGGAACCACTGCCCGGATTGGACGACGGCCGACGGGTTGTAGCTGTACGGGCCGCGTCCGCGCGTGCTTTGGCGGCGGCAGCTTCGGCTTCTGCCGCGGCTGCTTCTTGGGCAAGCTTGATGCCATAGCGGTCGTAGATCGCTTGGGTTTCGGCGAGGCGCTTGTCGAGCTGCGCTCGTTGCGCGGCAAGCTCGGATAACGACTCCTGCTGCTGATCTTTTGCTTCGTTTAACGTCGCTTTTCGGTCACGTAGCTCTGATGCTGTGCGTCCGTAGCGCTCTATCGCTGCACGGTCGCGATCGGCGAGCGTTTGTTCGTACGTAGTAGAACGCGCGACATCGAGCGCGCGCGGGTTTGGTTGAGGCTGCGAAGCCGAGCCCGAGACGTAGAGCCGTGCCGCGATTCTCGCCAGGTCGGCTCGTTGCGCCGCTGATGCCCGAGTGAGTGAATCGAGCCGGGCTGTTGTCGCCGCAATCTGATCGTCGAGTTCATCGAGCCGCTCCTCAGCAACATCAAACTTCTGAGCGAACTCCCGCCCTTCGGCGCGCAGCACGAGTAGCCGCGCTTTGGCTTGCGCGAGCGATTCCGCAGTCGTGGCCCCGGTGACGGGAACGACTGAGGCTGCCAGGAGCGCCAGGATTGAGGCTGCGAACACTGGGAGCGTGATCCGCGCTCGGCCCAGGTGTGGAGCGCGATGGCGTTGAACCTGTAGATGGTTCTGGGTGCAGTTTGCGGGACCATCAACATCGGCATGGCCACGCTGAAAAGGCATCGCTGCAAGCGTAGTGACTGGAGATAGGGCGGCGGCCACCGGGGACAGCCATTCTGGCAGTAAATGACCGGATATTGTCATTGCTGCCACATGCAATATCGGTAAAACTCCTATTCGTGAACCGTTCGGTCGTTATCGTCGCCTATCCCGACGTCCAGATCCTTGACGTTGTGGGACCACTCGAAGTGTTCGCGCGCGCTGACCGGTGGGCAGCGGAGCAGGGTCTGGCGACTAGGTACGACCCGATCGTGGCGACGTGTGACGGCACGCCATTTTCGACGCCAAGCGGTCTAGAAATCTCACCGCGGTGCCGGCTCGACGAAGTTGCGTTGCCGGTGCACACGGTAATCGTGGCGGGCGGCGAAGGCACTGCTGTCGCGTCGCGCGATGCGCGGTTGCTGGATTGGATACAGACGATTGATGCCACGACGACACGAACAACAAGCGTCTGTTCTGGTTCGTTTGTGCTTGCCGCTGCCGGCTTGCTCAAAGGTCGCCGCGCCACCACGCATTGGAGTGAATGCGAACGGCTTGCGACCTTGTTTCCCTCAATCGTGGTTGAACCCGACCCCATTTTTGTGCGTGACGGCAAGTATCTCACGAGTGCCGGAGTGACCGCTGGCATGGACTTGGCGTTGGCAATGGTGGAAGAAGATTTGGGTCGCGACGCAGCGCTGTACGTGGCGCGATGGCTTGTGCTCTTCGTGCATCGGCAGGGCGGACAAGCGCAATTCAGCGCACAACTCAGTGCCCAGACCGCGCAACGAGGGCCGATCCGCGAGCTTCAACAGTTCATATTGGAACAACCGGGAGCCGACCTGTCGGTTGCGACGATGGCACAACGAACCGCGATGAGCGAACGGAACTTTGCACGGGTGTTTGCGAACGAGACTGGGGTAACTCCTGGCGAATACGTGGAGCGGGTACGCGTCGAAACTGCGCGTCGATTGCTTGAACAATCGGCGCTGTCGCTTGACGACGTCGCGAGCGCCGCGGGTTTTGGTTCAACCGAAACGTTGCGGCGCTCGTTTCATCGCCAGCTTGGCGTCGCCCCGTCTGACTACCGTTCGCGGTTTCGTGCCGCATGACATCAAGGGAAAACACAATGAAAATAGCCATCATGCTGTATGACCGCTTCACTGCACTCGACTGCATCGGCCCCTACGACGTGCTATGTCGCATGCCTGGAGTAGAGGTGGTGTTTTGTGCTCGCGAACGCGGTGAAATACGAACCGACTCGCGGATGCTCGGCATAACGGCCGACGTTGCGATGAGCGAAATTCCGTCACCCGACGTTTTGCTGATTCCTGGCGGCTTCGGAACACGGAGATTGATGAGCGATGCCTACACGATGGAATGGATTCGAGGAGTGCACGGCGTTTCGCAGTGGACGACATCGGTGTGCACAGGATCGTTGTTGCTCGGTGCTGCGGGCTTACTCAACGGTTTGACCGCAACCACGCATTGGGCCTCGACGGATTTGCTAGAGACCACGGGCGCGATCTACACCGAACAGCGCGTAGTAGAACACGGCAAGATCATGATGGGCGCTGGCGTTTCTGCCGGGATCGATATGGCGCTCACGTTAGTGTCGCGTATTCAAGGCGACGACGTCGCGAAGGCAATTCAGCTTGGCATCGAATATGACCCGCAGCCGCCGTTCGACTGTGGGTCGCCAACGAAAGCTGGCCCGGATTTTGTTGCGTTGTTGCGGGCGATCAATGAAGCTGAAGAACAAGCCAGCTGATCAGAGCTGGCTCATCGGTGCGGTTACTGCGAGACGATGACGCAACTGCCATGGCCGAACAGACCTTGGTTGATTGAAAGGCCAACCTTTGCACCGTCGACTTGACGTGCCCCCGCGGTACCGCGTAGCTGCCAAGTCAGTTCACAAATCTGTGCGATGGCTTGCGCCGGCACGGCCTCGCCAAAGCAGGCGAGGCCGCCACTCGGGTTCACGGGCACACGTCCTCCCAGCGCGGTCGCACCGGACCGCAGGAGATTTTCGGCTTCACCTTTGGCGCACAAACCAATGTGTTCGTACCAGTCCAGCTCCAACGCAGTCGAGAGGTCGTATACCTCGGCGCACGACAGATCTTCAGGGCCAAGCCCAGACTCTTCGTACGCTCGTAGCGCGATGGAATCCTTAAAGCCAATGCCCGTCGCGCCAGGAGTTGCGATACCCGCCGCGCTGTCGGTTGCAAAGTTCGGCATTTCGATCACGGTGTTGGGATACGAAGGCGTTGTTGTGCTGACGCCTCGGATACGAATCGCTTTGTCGTAGCCGTGCGCTTTGGCCCAGTCCATGGAGGTGACGATCATCGCCGCCGCACCGTCAGATGTGGCACAAATGTCGAGTAACGACAACGGGTCGGCGACAAGCGGAGATGTCACAACGTCTTCGATCGAAGCTGCACGCCGGTACCGCGCGTAGGGATTCTCAAGACCGTGGAGTGAATTTTTTACCTTGACCCGCGCGAAATCTTCGCGAGTCGCACCGTAGAGGTCCATGCGACGGCGGGCGTATAACGCAAAGTACGTCGGGTTGGTAGCGCCAAGTAGCCGAAACCGCAACCAGTCGGGGTCATCGCCGCGTTCGCCCTTATTGGGAGCCAGAAAGCCTTTGGGCGTGGTGTCGGCACCAATGACCATCGCGACGTCTGCCATACCGGCGAGGATCTGTGCTCGGGCGGTCGACATTGCCGTGACGCCACTCGCGCACGCGGCGTACGACGACGCCACTTGTGCACCCTGCCAGCCGAGTGCCTGCGCGAACGTTGCTCCGGCGACGTAACCCGGATACCCGTTACGCATCGTGTCGGCACCGGCGACAAATTGGATATCGCGCCAGTCCACCCCCGCATCAGCGAGTGCTTCGCGTGCCGCGATAACGCCGTACTCCACGAAATTCTTGCCCCACTTGCCCCACGGATGCATACCAACACCGATGATCGCAAGGTCGCGGTCGCGGCTCATCGCACACCTCCTTGTGGATCCGTGAGCGGCGCCCACTGATACATCGTGTGTTCGACGCCGTCTTCGGTGAAGAGTGGGCCAATGACAAGTTCCATTTGCATTCCGACTTTGAGCCGCGACGCGTCAGCCCCGGTCGCAAGGGGTCCGAGAATCACCATCTTCTCGGTGACGAGTTCGACCGCGCACACCGTGTACGGCGCTTTCTGCACTGATGGTTCGGGAGGGGAGTAATGGTTGGTGGTGTATGACCACAAGGTGCCAGTGCGCGACAGCTCCGCCGGTTCGCGACTTTCGAACGGCGCGTTTGGGTTTGCGGAAACGGCAAGCGACGGCGGAAAGAAGTAGCTCCCGCTCGTGACGCCACGGGTGCCGAGAAGATGAGGATTCGCTTCATCCGCGGTGAACCAACCGTCTATGGCCGGCACTCTTGTCATGGCAAGACTCGGGTCACGGTGAGACTCCTAGGTGTGTGAGCGACGCGCGCGCTTCGCTCATGATGCGTTCGATTACTTCTTCAACCGTTGGAACGTCGTCGATTACGCCGACCACTTGGCCACTGGCCATGACGCCACCCTTGAGGTTGCCATCGACCATCGCCGCTTTGAGCAGCATCGGCGTGTTGGCCTGCATCAGTACCGCGGCCCACGACAACTCGCCGCTTTGTTTCATCGAGAGGCCCTCTCGAATCATCGCTTGCCACGACAAGCCCGAGATCTTCTTGAAACCGATCGCATTTTTGAGTGCGCGGGGGAGTGCTGTGACTGATGATCCCGAGACAAGACCTTCGACCATCGGCGTGAGCAACACGCGATGGGGCGCGCCATCGACTTTGGTGGTGACGACGGTGTCATTCACAGTCTTGTCGAGATAGAACGCCTTGACGTCGTTGGGCACGGTCGATTCTTGGGTGAGCAGAAAGCGGGTTCCCATGGCAATTCCCGCCGCTCCGTACGCGAGTGCGGCAACGAGACCGGCCCCGCTGAAGAATCCTCCTGCGGCGATGACCGGAATGTCGACCGCGTCAATGATTTGTGGCAACAACAACGTTGTAGGCACCGAGCCTGTGTGGCCGCCACCTTCGCCGCCCTGACAGATCACCGCGTCGGCGCCCCATGCTGCCACCTTTTCGGCGTGGCGTCGTGCTCCGATCGATGGCATCACGACGACGCCTGCGTCTTTGCATTGTTTGATGAGTGCTTCTTTCGGGGCAAGCGCGAACGACGCAACCTTCACTTGCTCGCGTATGAGCAATTCGATGCGCTTCGTGGCGTCTTCGGCATCGGCCCGCAGGTTCACCGCGAACGGATTGTTCGTGCGTTCCTTGACTTTGTGAATTGCAGTTTCGAGCTCGTCGTAATTCAGCGTTGCTGATGCAATGATGCCCAACCCACCCGCTTCACTGGTTGCCGCTGCGAGGCGTGCGCCAGCGACGTAGCCCATTCCCGTTTGTACGATCGGGTAACGAATTCCGAAGAGGGCACATGCTGCGGTCTGCAGCGTGTCGTTCATACTCACGACGGATTGGGGAGTTCTTGCTCGCGCCAACTGTTGGGGTCGATCACATCGCGAATGAGTTGCAATTCCGCGTCGGTGGGGAGGCGCGTTTCGGGGCACCCGTTCGGGATCTCTAACTCGAATCCAGTCGCCGCGACGATGACGTCGATTGACACTCCGGGATGCGCCGAGCGAAGGCGCATGCGGTGGTCAGGAGTCTCGAAATCGAATACGCCGAGGTTGCTCACCACTCGGGGCAAACAGTGGAAGCGCGCTGCGTGTGCACCGAGTTTCGCGGCCTTGTCGTAGCCGATGCCCGAGACGACGTCAACGTGCGCAACGAACGATTTGGTTGAGTGATTCGGTACGAAATAGCTCGTCTTGTTGTTGATGGTGTTGCCGGGTGCGCCGCGAAAACCCAACAATTGTGTTTTTGGTTGAGCGATCGTGCCGCCCAACATCGCGATGTTTTGGTTGCCGTATTGATCGATCTGGGTTGCGCCCATCATGACGTGCCGCGGGCCGTTCCAGACGATGTCGAACATCGACCGATACGGATTCCAAGCGGCGATTACTTTCTCGGGGTTCTCGACTCCAACCGGCATGATGTTTTCGATCAGAAGGCCTTCGCCGTCGGTCATCAGCAGGTAGGGCTCGAACGTCGCTTTCGCGAGCCGCCCACCAATCATGGGAATCGTGCCGATTGGATTGGCAAGAATTTCGCCATCGCCGCGAAAGGCTTCCGCGACAGCAACGGCAACAACCTCGGCACGCGTAGGCGCGCTCATGCTGCACCCCCGCTGCGCTGCGTTACGCGCCCCGAGTGGCTCATGACGTCACCGCTTTCTGATAGTCGGCTTCGGAAACATCTAGGTACTTCGCCCTGAAGGCGTCCCACGCTTCATCAGACTTGGCGCTAGCGGCGTATTCCTTTTGGAATGCTTCGTCGCGTGCATAGTCGGGTGGGCAGTCGGTGAAGTGCGCGCCATTGGGAGTTTCGATGACGCCGCTCACCATGAGTCGGTTGATCCGCAGCGTGTGCACCGAGCCTTCTTTGAGAAAGTCTTCGGTAGCGACAATGCGTTCCACGCTCATGAAGCTCTTGGTTGCTGCCGAGCACATCAGATCGTCGAAGTAGGGGTCGACATTGAGGAACTGCCCGTTGCCGCCCTGATCGCCTCGGTGCATGTGCACGAGTGCGACATCGAGTTCGAGTGCGGGCATCGCAACGAGCTGTTCCTGTTCGCCATATGGCGATGTAACGAGTTTGAGGTCAGGGTTCGCGAGGACGTCGGAGCCGAGCCCAACGCGAGTGGGAAGAAACGGCACGCGCCACGCAGCAGCTTGTAGGCCAAGCAAGAACATGCCTTCATCGAGTTCCGTGGTTGCCACTGCGCCACGCTGGCGGGCATTGCGGAAATGGGGTTCAAGGGGGATCGAATCGAGTGACACAAACGCGTAGACAACCTTGGCGACCTTGTCAGCGCGGCACAGCATGCCAACATCGGGGCCGCCGTAGCTCACGATTGTGAGGTCTTTGACCGGCGATCGCAGGAGCGCACGCACGAGTGCCATTGGCTTGCGGCGCGAACCCCAACCGCCGATTCCTACGGTCATTCCATCGTCGATCTCGCCAACGATCTCATCAAACGTGACTCGCTTGTCTGGTGCTGCCACAGCATTTCCTTCGCGCAATCTGACGGGCCGTCAGATTAGAGCTTGGCGCGCCGCAACAGCCGACTGCGAGTGCTTGGTCATTCATCAGCAGCCTTCGTCGTGACTCGGTCACGATAAGTTGCCCTGATGGAAGCCCCTGATCTTGCCCGTGTACTTGATTTCTCTGATCAGGTTGTGCTGGTCACCGGAGGGACCCGCGGGCTCGGGCGCGGTATTGCTGACCGCTTCGCGCAGGCCGGCGCGACGGTTGTTGTGTGCGGGCGCAAGGAGCCCGAAACCGATGCGGCTGGCATCACGTTTTTGGCTGCTGATGTGCGTGATGCCGAGAGCGTGGCTGCGATGACTGCGCGTATTACGGAACGCTTCGGTCGCCTTGACGTGTTGGTAAACAACGCTGGCGGAGCGCCACCGGCAGATACCGCCACCGCGTCGGCGAAGTTTACCAACGCCATCGTGGGGTTGAATCTCGTAGCACCATTGCTGTGTGCCCAGGCTGCCTTCGGAGTGATGACCGCCCAAGCGAGCGGAGGCTCCATTGTAAATATCGCCTCGGTGAGTGGCATCCGCCCGTCGCCGAGTACGGCTGCGTACGGTGCGGCGAAGGCAGGACTCATCAACCTCACCCAGACGCTTGCGGTCGAGTTTGGTCCGAATGTTCGTGTCAATACCGTGAGCGCGGGATACATCGTGACCGAGCAGTCGCATTTGTTTTATGGCGACGAAGCCGGAATGGCTGCTGTTGGCAACACCGTGCCACTCGGGCACATGGCTGAGCCCCACGAGATCGCCGACGTCGTGCTATTTCTTGCTTCGCCGCTCGCTCGGTACGTCAGTGGCGCCAACATCGTGGTCCATGGCGGCGGCGAGAAGCCCGTGTACATCGACGCAGCAAGGGTTTGAATTGCGCATCAACGCAAATCCTCAAACGCTGCACAACATTTTGCGATTGGGAGTTCAACATGACTGAAGCCGCAATCCCAGCACTGCGCAACCTGCAACAGGAGGCGTTGAGCATCGCGAGGTCGCTCACCGATGCTGAGTGGATGCTTCCAAGTGACTGTCCGGGATGGACGGTGCGCGACGTGTACGCGCACATCGCTGGCGTGTACCACGGATTGGTTGACCCCAGCTTCATGCGTGCGGGTGATGACCCCAACGATATGGAAGCTGCGATGGAAATCGGTGTTGCTGAGCGACGTGAATGGTCGATTGCTGACCTGGTCGCAGAGTTTGAAGAGTTTTCGGGCAAAGCCTGCGACAACTTCGCAGGCATGCAAACTGGCGATATTGCCGCGATGGAGATACCGATGGGCAACATTGGTACGCATCCGCTGCACTTGCTTGCGAACGCGTTTGTATTTGATGCTTACTGTCACCTGCGCAACGACCTCATTGCACCATTCGGTCCACTCGAACGGCCCGCCCCTGAGGCCTCGGCCGAGCACCTAGCGCCAATCGTCGAGTGGATGCTCGCCGGTCTTCCACAAATGTGCGCCAACGAAGTTGCGTTCATGAGCGAGCCCGTGGTGTTGCAACTCGACGGTCCAGGCGGCGGATCGTTTCTCATCGGTGACGCGTCTGGGACACCTATTGCAACGATTGTTTCAACCCCCGACGCATTCGTGCGATGGGGCACGAAGCGCCGACCTTGGCGCGACGAGGGCGTGGTGGTCCTCGGCGATGAGGCATACGCAGCCAAGGTCGCGGACGCGTGCAACATCATCTAACGGTGCGATAGGCGTTCGGGCGATAGCGAAACGGTAGACATGACATGACAAGCCACGCCGAGTTCGAACTCTCGGCACCACTGAACGCGCTCTTTGAGACGCATCGAATACTCAATGGAGCACCTCGCTTGGCGTGGGGTGTGGTGAGTGACGGCCGGTTGAAGGCGTCCGGCGGCCATGATGCCAACAAAGACACGGTGTTTCGTATTGCATCGATGACGAAGAGCTTCACTGCGGCCGCGGTGCTGTGGCTCCGTGACCGTGATGTGCTCGCGCTCGATGACCCGATCACGAAACATGCGCCCGAGCTCGCCACCATCAAACTCCCTACCGGTGATTCGCGTCCCATTACGATCCGTCAACTCCTGACGATGAGCTCTGGCCTAGCCACCGACGACCCATGGGCTGACCGTCATATGGATTTCAGCGACGCGGAACTTGATGCGGAGTTGACACAGGGAGCTTTGTTTGCCGTCGCTCCGGGCACCGCGATGCAGTACTCCAACCTTGGTTACGGTCTGCTCGGTCGAATCGTGCTGCGCTCGACCCGCGAATCGGTGCAGAGCATCATCAGTCGAGAGTTGCTCCAGCCACTCGGCATGTTGAACACCCATTGGACCATCGACGACTATTCGAGCGCCCACGATGTTGCTATTGGACAACAGCGAGTCGACGGCGAATACCAGGAAATTGACCATGTAGGCGATGGCGGGATTGCTCCGATGGGCGGCTTATTCACAACGGTCGACGACCTTGCGAAATGGGTTGCGTTTTTCAGCGATGCTTTCCCCGCTCGTGACGACATCGATCATGCCCCGCTATCGCGGGCTACGCGCCGAGAGATGCAACAGGCTCACACCCAGTTCGTTCCCGAGAGTCGGCGCGGCCTTGACGGCCAGCCGCGTCTGATTCAAGGCGGCTACGGCATGGGGCTCATGCGCGTGCTCAGCGACACGTTCGAAACTGCCGTGACTCATTCGGGAGGATTGCCGGGGTACGGCAGCAACATGCGCTGGGTGCCCGACCGCTCGATCGGCGTGATCGCGTTGGCGAATATCACGTACGCCAGAATGTCGGATGCCGCGGCGGCCGCCATCGAGTTGTTAGGTACGAAACAGGCCCGGCGTGGATGTTTGTCTGCTCCCGCGGTTGAGTCGTGTGGTGAACGGCTGGTCGCGTTATTGAATGCCTGGACGGATGCCGATGCCGATGCGCTGTTCAGTGACAACGTTGCAATGGATCAGCCGTACGAGCGTCGCGCCGATGCTGCACGCGAGCTCGTGCGTACTCATGGCCTGCTGAAGGTTCACACGGTCGAGCCGATGTCGTGGGCTGAAGGTGACGTTGTAGTTCGCGGGACGGCGAACGATGCGACATTGCGAATCGAGTTTCAGTTGAGTTCGCAACAGCCACCACGGGTGCAGTGGTACCAGGCCAACGTCGAGGGGTAGCAAACCGAAACCTGCGCTACGGGTGCTGCGAGCTGACGCTCACGACCTCGCCCGTCATGTACGAGCTGTAGTCACTCGCGAGAAACACGATCACATTCGCGATCTCCCACGGCTCGGCGGCGCGTCCGAAGGCTTCGCCCTTGGTGAGCTCGGTGAGCAGCTCCTCGGTGGTTACTTTTGCGAGGAACGGGTGCATCGCAAGCGATGGCGACACTGCGTTGATGCGTATCCCGTCGTGCGCGGCCTCCATGGCCGCGCAGCGGGTGAGCGCCATCACGCCTGCCTTGGCGGCGGCGTAGTGCGACTGGCCTTCCTGTGCTCTCCAACCCACCACCGACGCATTGTTGACGATCACTCCAGCGCCTCTGGGTGCCATGTGATTGATCGCTGCTCGCATCATGCGCATTGTGCCGTTGAGTGTGACGTCAAGGACCGACGACCACTGTTCGTCGGTCATATCCGCGAGCTTCGCGGTACCACCCAAGCCTGCGTTGTTGATCAAGATGTCGATGTGGCCAAACTCCGCAATCACATTCATGAAGAGGTTCTGCACGTCTGCTTCATTGGTGACGTTTGCGATAAACGCGGGGGGCACGCTGCCTAACACTTCCGCCAAAGCGTCGCGTGCTTCGCCAAGCCGCCGCTCGTGAATATCGGCAATAGCGACCCGAGCGCCTTCCTCGGCGCATCGTTTGGCTGTCGCGAAGCCGATTCCGGTACCGGCGGCTGCGGTAATCAACACGGTCTTGCCTGTGAGCAGACCGTGGCCGCTGACGTATGGAGGTTGAGTGCTCATACTTTGGGTTCCTGTGGAAGTCCGAGGGCGCGTTCGCCGATGATGTTGCGTTGAACCTGATTCGACCCGCCGTAGATTGTGTCGGCCCGCGAGTAGAGAAAGAGTCGTTGCGCCGCGTTGAGCGGATACGGCTCATCCGCCAACCCATCGGCGATCATCGCGTTCGGCCCCGCAATATCGACCGCGAGTTCGCCGAGCGACCGATGAAAATTGGCCCAGTACAACTTGTGAATCGAGCTTTCCCGCGACATGCCGCCGGTCTCCAATGCGCTCAGGGATCGCATCGCGTTCATCCGCATGATGCGTAACGCAATCCAAGCATCGGCAAGGCGTTGTCGGGTAGCGCCATCTTGGTCTGTACCGTTGGCCTTGGCTGCTGCGGTGATGACGGTTAACTCGTTTTCGAATGCGAGTTGTTGCCCAAGCGTGGATGCGCCGCGTTCAAACGCGAGCGTGCCCATCGCTACTTTCCAACCGCCTTCTGGCCCGCCGATCGTGTCGTCGACACGGGCTCGCGCGCCGTCGAAGAAAACTTCGTTGAATTCGGAATTTCCAGTGATTTGCACGATCGGTCGGATCTCGATCCCCGGTTGGTCCATAGGGCACAGGACGTAGGAAATGCCCTTGTGCTTCGGCGCGTCGCGATCGGTGCGGCACAGCACGAAACACCACTGCGCCCAATGTGCAAGCGAAGTCCAAACTTTTTGTCCGTGGATCACCCACTCGTCTCCGTCGCGATCCGCTCGAGTTGCGAGATTCGCGAGGTCGCTACCGGCATTGGGTTCGCTATAGCCCTGGCACCAGATCTCGGTGCCCCGTAAAATGCCGGGAAGGAATTTGGCTTGCTGTTCTGAGCTGCCAAAGTGCACGATGGTCGGGCCAATGAGGCCTTCGCTGACAATCCCGATGCGTCCTGGGCCCCCGGCGCGGGCGTATTCCTCGTAGAACACCACTTGTTCGAGCAGCGTTGCACCACGCGCCCCTACCGATGTCGGCCAGCCCAGCCCGATCCATCCGTGAGCGCCGAGTTCTTGTTCCCATGCCCAACGTTCTTCGAACAGTTCGTGTTCGTCGCCTGGTCCTCCGCGGCCATGTACATCCGCAAATGGGCCCCCGGGCCCGAGCCGATCTTCAAGAAATGCGCGAGCGTCGAGGCGAAACGCCTCCTGCTCGGGGGAGAAGCGCAGGTCCATGAATGCGAAAGTAGTTGGTGTAGCGCGGACGCGGCTAACCCCGGTGCCAGACTGCAGCAATGCGTCGTTCGATGACCTTGATCTTTGCGATACTTGTGATGTGGTTTGGGAGTGCAATTCCAAACTCCACCCCAGCCCACGGCCACGCAACAACTGCGAAATCGATGGTCGCGGCAGGACACGTGAGCTCCGAAGCGCTCGCGGTGGTGTCGGCGCCGTGGGCTGCTTTTGGTGTCGTTGAAAATTTGGGCGCCACGTCGGCGCCACCCAAGTCGAACATCAAAAAGGAAACGTTGTGGCTCATGATCGGGCTGCTGGCCTCGGTTGCTATCGCCGGGCTCGTGAGCGCGATTCGTCGAGCCAAGAAAATCCGGGAGGATTGATGTCTGGATCACACACACAAGGCGCGGTGTTGGTAACGGGCGCGTCGCGCGGTATCGGCCGGGCTACGGCGCTGGAGTTCGCTCGCCGCGGACACGCGACCATCGCCACGATGCGCGACCCCGACGCGGGAGCTTCGTTGATCTCAGACGCGCAGAATTGCGCGGGAACGCTACGGGTTGAACGGCTCGACGTGAACGATTCAGCTTCGATCTCGGTAGGCAGCGATGTAACCATTGTTGTGAACAACGCGGGCGTCGAGACAGAGAATCTCAGCGTTGAGCACGGCGACGTCGACGAACACTGGAAATATCTTTTCGAAGCGAATGTGTTCGGATTGGTGCGGGTGACGCAACGTGCCATTCCTGTGCTGCGGGCGAACGGAGGGGGAGTAATTTGCAACATCACATCGTCGTCGATTTTGGCGCCGGTTCCCTTTCTCGCGATGTACCGCGCAAGTAAGGCGGCAGTGATGGCGTTGGGTGAATCGTTAGCTGCCGAGGTTGCTCAGTTCGGTATCCGCATCGTAGAGGTGATGCCTGGCCCGATTGTGACTGACATGCTCGCGGCATCGGAGCGCCGCGCCGCGGCGGGTGATCATGAGGAGTACGCGCGGCTCGCTGATGCAATGTGGGTCACCCGTCAGCAAATCATCGATCAATACACGCCGGCGGAAGAAGCCGCTCGCCGTATCGCGGATGCGTGTACTCAAACCGAAGCACCGCAACTCATGCGTGTGGGTTGTGACGACATGGCGCAATCAATGGTGGACGCATGGAAGCAGACACCGCACGACACCATGACGCAATCAATCATCGAGTACTACGGGGCTCCCTAAAGCATCGTAGTTACTTAGATTTTCCGGGCGACGGTCACCAACAAGCTGCGATGTTCGGAGCCAAAGCCACTTACCGTTCGACGATCGACTGTCACGAGTCTTGCGCTGAGGAGTGCATGGTCGATGGGTAACCCGAGCCATCCCAACTCACTTGGCCACGTCGCTTGCTGTCCAAAGCCGCGTAGGGAGCTTCGTAGGCGCGCGCCGCGTTCGGTGTCACCAAATTCGGGCGACCACGGTGTCGCATTGAGATCGCCCATCACGATGTGATCGCCGTCGCGTGAAGTGCTCCAGCTCACAGTGGCTCGCAGTGCGCGGTTGCGTTCCCGCATGCGGTCCGGCGTCGTAGGGGAGGCGGTGTGCAACGCGAGGATGTTGACCGGTTGGCGATCTATCAAGATGGTGTACTCAACCGTGGCGGGCGGAAGATGCTTTGCTTCGCGGTGTACAACGTTCGCCACTGGAACGCGAGCGAGCACAATGGTTCGCACCCATGGTGGCGATGCCTTGGTCGCCGTCGTGTGCACCGTGTACTGCGCTGCATCGCGTTGCAGCGCCCGGACGTCACCTTGTGCCGGTTCAAGCACGACGAATGCGTCGGGTCGTTCACTGCGCAACATAGAGCGCAAGGCATTGACGTCGATCTTGCCGCTTTGCGCGTTCAAGTGCCCAACCACGACTGTTGTGCCATGCGGAGGTGTGATTCGATCGGAACGAAGGACAGTTGCGGCCATCGTGGCGTTGACAACTACCGCGAACGCACAAACTGCCAGCGTGATCTTCGATTTCAACGCGCCCGCGATCAGCAGGAGCATGGTGGACGCGACCAATAGCTGCACGCTGAAGTTGGCGAACCATTCGAATGGCCACATGGAGCTACGAAGTCGTGCAACTAGCGTCGCGAGCGCGACCATCCCCGCAGCATTGAATGTGATAATCCGCAAGATGGTTCGCATGTCCCCGATATCTTCGCACGCGGCGCTGCCTGCGCCTGTCAGTGCGGGCCACGGTCTTGCAAATTGATGCTCGCGCAATGAAGATTTGATGTTTGTGGGAGCAGCACCTGGTGTTCAGGATGTGTATCTGTTATTCGACAGCTCCGGATACGCGCATTTCGGCAATGTGCATGAGGTCGATTTCCAGCACCTGGTTGAGGATCCAGTCATTATGGTCGCCCAGCATCGGCCCGGAGTTTTCGTACCCCGAGCGCGCTTGGCTGAAGCGAATCCCGTTGCGTTCGTACCGACCTTCACCGAGAACCGGGTGCTGTAGCGCGACGAAGTGTTTCCGGTGTTGGAGTTGTGCATCGATGAGGGCAACGTCCGCGAAATCTGCCACCGGGACGGCTTCGATACCCAGTGCCTGTAGCTGCGTCGCGACCTCATCACGTGTTCGGGTTGCGGTCCAGGCGTTCACAACTTCCTCGATTTCGTTGGCTGCGGTGATGCGTGCGGAGATGCTTGTAAACCTTTGGGAGTCGGCGCCGATAACACCAGCCAACTGTTGCCACTGTTTATCGGTATGGCACGCGATCGCGATCCAGCGATCGTCGATGGTCTCGCCGTTGACGAATTCGTCCGCGCAGCGAAACGCGCCGTGCGGGGCGCAATGGCGACTTCGATTGCCGTCGCGCATCCCGACCGTTGTATCCCGTTGGTATTCCAATAGCCAAGGACTCAGCGCCCACAGCCCTGCTTCGACCTGGGATACGTCGAGATAGCAGCCATTGCCGGTTCTGCGGTGGTGGAGCACCCCGGCAGCAAGCGCAGCCGCGACGTATCTTGGCGCGAGCGAATCGGTGATCGTTCCGTACGGTCCAACGGGTTCGCGGTCGGGCCAGCCCGTTACCCAGTTCCAGCCCGCAAGCGCAGACCCTTGGCCACCGAATCCCGGATAGTCCTTATGCGGGCCGGTTTGTCCGTTGAGGCAAGCGCTGACCATCACTAGGTCGGGTTTCAATGTGCGCAAGGTCGCGTAATCGAGGCCGAAACCCATCATGGCTTTCGGCGCGTAGTTTTCGGCAACGACGTCGGCCCATTCGACGACGAGTCGCTTCACAAGCGCGACCGCTTCTGGGTGCTTCAGATTCAAAGTGACGTTCGCCTTGCCGCAGTTCAACGCGTCGTACAGGTCGGAACCTTCGAGACCATGTGGATTGTTGGGCCCTAGCGCCATCGTGCGTAGGAAATCGGGTCTCGTCTTGCTTTCGATGCGCACGACGGTCGCCCCGTGTTCTGCGAAATATCGCGTCGCGATGGGGCCTGCAGCTCCCGATCCGAATTCAAGAATATTCAGCCCGTGGAATACTGCTTCGCCGTTTAATGCAGTCGATTTCGAAGTGAATCGTGTCGGCGACTCAAACGCGGCCGAAGTGCGAACGGTCGCGGGAGCGCGAGGTCCAGCTTCTGCGGCCCCGTGCACTTTGACGAACGATCGTGGGAACTTCGCGATGCTTCCAAGCGGTGTGAAGAACTCGCGTGCGTCGAGTTGCGCAGACGCAAAGATTTCAACTGGCGAGTTGGCTGGTGCGAGCATCAAGTTTTTTTCGCACGCGATGTCGTAGAGCGATTGCATGCTGTTGCGCGAGAAGAACTCGCCGACAGCTGTTTCCATTGCCATGAGTTCTTCATGTGGTGCAGTTACTTGGCTCCACGAACTCCAATCTTGATCGAGTGCTGCGCACTCAATGCCTGCATCGTGCACGAGCTGTGCGATGAGTCGCATGCTTGCTTGCCGTGCCTTGCCGCCGCGGATGCCGAAGCTGACGTAACCATCTTGAGTGGGCCAAATCTCTCGTGTCCTACCAATATTTGCACCGCCGCGACCGCCTCGGCTCGGCGCGCGGAAATGGCGTCCCGCCGCTCCCATCGATGCAATGCAGATGCACTCTTGCGTCGAGACATCTGCGATCTGGCGTCGACCACTGTTGATCGCGGCGATCGCAGCGAATGCGGCTTCGCCGGCGACGTGGGCATAACTGGTTGGTTCCGTTGCGCGTATAGGGGCCCGATCTGCATATCCGGTGGAATACATGTTGCCGCTGGAGGCCATGATTCCGAGGTCGGTCGCTCGCCAGTCGGCGCGCGGACCCGTCATTCCGAATGGTGTGATGTGAACCCAACTCGCGGCTGGCGCTTGCATTGGATCAATGACGAGCGACGCAGGGTCTTTTGGTGTGTCGATCACGACGTCGGCGTCGCGAGCCAGGGCAAGCGCGCTGGTCTCGTCGCCGATCACGACGGTGCTGCCGGCGGTCCAGGCAAGCCAGGACACCGATGTCGATACGAGTGGATCGAGGGCGCGTGTTACCCGAATGACCTCGGCGCCGAGGTCGGCGAGTACTCGCCCTGTGCGCACCGCCGGTTCGCCGCCGAGCACGAGAACTCTCATTCCTTCGAGTAATGCGTCTTGCATGGGTTTCTCCGAGATGGGGTGCGGTCGCGCAACAATGATGTGGCAGTTGGCGCCAACCTGACGCGCGTGTCAGTGTAGGGATCGAAATGTATTTCCACTGTTGGAGGTAACCGTTGAACGCTCGAATTATCGATGCTGATTGCCATGTGCTCGAGCCGCCCGACATCTGGACGAATCACTTGTCCGCGAAATACGCCGACAAAGCTCCGAAGCTCGTCAAAGACCACGAAGGCGGAGATGCTTGGCTCACCGCAGTTGGCGGCGACCCTGACCCGATCGGCCTTACCGCTACTCCGGGGATGCCGTTCGACCAGTTTCGCTGGTTCGGAGTGACGTACGAGCAGGCGCGCACTGGCTGCTACAACGGCAACGCTCGGCTCGCTGACATGGACATCGACGGCGTTTTTGCCGAGGTGCTTTTTCCGCCGCAGCGCACCCTGAGCCACTTTCTCGGTGATGAGGACCCGAATTTCGTGCTTGCAGGTGTCGAGGCGTACAACAACTTTCTCTTCGATGAGTTCTGTGCCCCTGATCCGCAGCGGCTTATCGGAATCGCGCAAATGCCGTCGACGGGCATTGACGATGCGATCACCGGTTTACACGCGGCCAAAGCCCGCGGTGCGAAGGGCGTATTGCTTTCGAACTGGCCGGCCGGAGGCGAAGTCGTGTCGCGCGACGACGACCCTTTTTGGGCTGCCGCCGCGGAAGCCGACATGCCGGTGTCGATTCACATCAACATCATTTCGCGCAACGCCCGCATGGCATCGCGCAAAGCTGCTGCCGTCCAAGGCAACGCGTTGTACAACATGAACAGCGAAGCGACCCGAGCGAAAGCTATTGGCGGAATGAGCCACGTGTTCGCGATGGCCACTGGTGCCATGACGAGCATGATTTTCACTGGCGTCTATGAGCGCTTTCCAACCTTGCAAGTGTGTTGGATCGAAACTGGCGTCGGTTGGATTCCGCATTTCTTGGAATGCGTTGACGACCGATGGTGGCGCAACCGGGTTTGGGGCGACCTGCCTATATCGAATCCTCCGTCGTTTTATTGGTATCGCAATAACGCTGCGAGCTTCATCACCGACCGCAGTGGCGTCGAGTTGCGGCATCGGGTGGGTGTCGACAACATGATGTGGTCGAGTGATTATCCGCATCACGGCAACGACTGGCCGTATTCGCGCAAAGTGATTGACGACTCGATGGGGCAGTGCACTGAGGAAGAGAAGTCGAAGATTTCGGGCGGCAATGCGGCGCGGATTTGGCGTATCTAGTCGCTGCCAATGGTTCGCGAGGTTTGCGAATTAGTCGGGGGGACCGCTGGTTGACGGTGAGTTCTTGACGCCTCCAACACCTGTGCCGGTTGCCGCGGCGGTGCGGAGCGCTTCAATGGTGAGGCGTTGCACGGTTCGTTGGTGCACGTAGTTCAACACTTTGTCAACGGCAGGAAGCATGCGCGACGCGTTCGCCGTGAGTTCGCGTTGCATCGTTTCCATTTCTGCAGGGTCCCATTCGGGGTGGCTCCAACCCGCGAGCATCGCGTGCACCTCGCGTTGGAGTTCGCTGAAATGACGGACGTAAATGCGGCCTAACTCCACGAGGATGTCCTGGGTCATGCCCACCGCAAGGAGTTCAGCGACGTTGCGCAATAGGGCGACATCGGCATCGTCGTAGCTCTGGCGACCCAGACCTTCGGGGTCTGCGAGCAACCCAATCGCGGAAATCTTGGTGACGAACTCCGATGTCAGTTCGGAGCGTTCGATGAGTTCTTCGAGGCTGAATTGGTGCTCAGCGCCAAGAAATAGACCGTCGAGCCCCGGTCGGTCCGTCGTGACGATCGCCTTAATCGCAGCCAACGAGAATCGTTTTTCTTGGAGTTGTTTGATATAGGCGATGCGGTCGAGGTGAGATTGCCCATACAGCTTGTTCTTGCCGGCCTTGATGGCGGCCGGAAGGAGGCCTTCTCGGGTGTAGTAGCGGATCGTGTCGACGGTGAGCGCCGCCCGCTGCGCGAGGTCGTCGATACGCCAACTGCATTCGGCCACAAGGCCTCCCTGAGAAAGTTCTTGGTTCGATACGTGAATGACTTGACAGTCGATACGCTGAGAGTGTTTACTTACAGTGTTCGTGCGCCAAGATCCACAACTTACGGAGTTTTTGCTCCAGAGGCAAGTGTTCAGCAACAGTTTCACCTTTCGGACCCGTTCCTGAGTCCGAATCGCATGAATTTCGATCAGATGAAGACCGGGAGGTCCGAAATGAACGCAAACGCAATCGCATGGCTGGCCAAGCAGATCATCTGGGAGTCCCGACTTGATCAGCTTCGTTCCGCCAACAACGTCGTTCGACCCGCGGTGAAGGTCCGCAAAGCTGCATAGCGCGGTGATCGGTCGCTAGATCCGGCCGCCGGGCGCATCCCCCGAGCCCAGGCTGCCGTCGAGGCACTGCAATCTCCCCCCGGTTGTAGGTGCCCAGATAAGCGAAGGCCCAGACCAATTGGTCTGGGCCTTTTCGCGTCCTTGGAGCATGGCAACGATTCCAGTTCGCTGCGCATCAGCTCGGTGCGCGGATCCAAAAGGGGAGAGCGATGCCATTGACGCGCTGAAATACGACGGCAACGGCCTCGCCGATGGCAATGGTTGCTGGGTCGATGCTGTTGATTGGTGCGTTGGGGCCGAGGACCAGGTTGCCGACGAAACGAATCAACGAATTCTCATTGAGCTCGACGACGATGACGTTGTACGGAGCGAGTTCTGTGTAGCCCGGAAGCAGGGGGGCATGCGGAACCACGAACGACCACACGGTTCCGCGGCCTGAGGAAACCACCCAGGTAACGTCGAGCGACCGGCAACGCGGACACATTGGGCGTGGTGGCATCCGCCATTGCGAGCAACTCGCGCACGCTTGCACTCGCAGTTCGCCGAGGGCGCAGCCTTCCCAAAACGGGCGGGAGTCATCATCATCGAGGTCGGGGACGAACAATCGATCATCGTTGGTTTCCAACACGTCGTCACCGCGCCTTTGTGAACAGGACCGCGGATGTTGGGACGCCTTCGCCGCTAGTTACGAGCGACACCTGGGCATTTTCAACTTGGCTCGTAGAGGTGCCGCGAATCTGGCGCACTCCCTCAACAATCAAATTGAAACCGTGTACGTATGCCTCGCTCATTCCTCCGCCACTGGTGTTGACGGGCAAGGCGCCCGTTCCCCATTGCGTGTTGCCGTTGTCGGTGAACGCACCGCCCTCGCCTCGTTCGCAAAATCCGTAGCCTTCGAGCGACAAAGGAATGAGCGGGCTGAACGCGTCGTACAGCTGCGCCACATTGACATCGCGGGGCCCAACGTCGGCGCGTTCCCAGAGCTTGCGGGCGGTCACCCATGCGGGGCCGCGCAACGGGTCGTCGTTGAAGAAGTTGGTCATCGTTTGGTGTTGCGGTGGCAGCCCTTGCGCAACCGCGTGCACAATGACGGGTTCATGGCGGGTATCTGCCGCCCGATCGCGCCGCGCGATGACGACTGCGAGCGCACCGTCGCTTTCGAGGCAGTTGTCGAACAGGCACAGGGGTTCGCTGATCCACCGCGAGTCCATGTACGCATCGCGAGTCATGGGTTTCGTGTACATCGCAGCGTTGGGATTTCGGTTGGCGTGGGCACGCGAGGCGAGCGCGACGTTCGCAAGGTGGTCGCGAGTGGCGCCGTATTCATGCATGTATCGACGCGTCAGCATCGCGATCTCATCGACGGGTCGCAGCATGCCAAACGGGCGGCTCCACATGTTTTTGTCGGCGATACGGGTACTCGCTTGGGTCCACGGTCGGCTCGACTTTGCTGCGCGTTTGCGGCCGCGCCACGCAACTGCGACGTTGCATTGCCCCGTCGCCACCGCCATCGCCGCGTGCCCAATAATGCCGCAGGCTGCGCCACCGCCATAGCCAACCTGGCTAAAAAAAGTGATGTCGCCGAGGCCAACGTTACGGGCAACTTCGACTTCGCGATTCGGTTCCATGGTTGAGCTCGCCAAGCCATCGACTTCGTGCGGTGCGATACCTGCATCATCGAGGGCCAGGCTGATTGCTCGGCAAGCGAGCGTAAGTTCATTCTGTTCGAGCCTGCCGAATTCGGTTTGACCAATGCCCACAACCGCGGTCAAGTCTTTGATGCTCATTGTCACGTGCTCACCAACCGGTGAACTCGACAGGACGCTTCTCCCGAAAGCTGTTCACGCCTTCCATCCCGTCGTGGGTAGAGGTGTTGATTTCCACCAGCATTGCTTCTTGTTCCAGCAATGTGCGGCGATCGAGTTCGGTGGCATCCTGGAGCAGCTTCTTCGACCAGCCGATTGCTTTGGTCGGTCCGCTCGCTAGCCGGTCTGCCCATTCCTTTGCCGCGCTGTGCAGTTCTGCAGCGGGCACAACCTTGTTTGCGATGCCGAGCTCTTTCATGCCTTGGGCATCGAGGTCGTCGCCGAAGAAAATGAGTTCCTTAGCTTTGTGCATGCCGACGATGCGCGGCAGGAGATACGCCACGCCACCGTCGGGTACAAGCCCTCGGCGCACGAACACCTGAATGAGTTTCGCGGTATCCGCCGCAATCACGAGATCGGCGGCGAGTGCGAACATTGAACCGCCGCCTGCCGCGGTGCCGTTCAGTGCAACAATGATGGGTTTTTCGCAATCCAGCATGGTTTGCATCAGCGTTTGGAAGCCGCGGCGCATCATGTCGATACCGGTGCCAACCACTCGTTCCGGCGCGGTTGCTGGGCGGTGCGGCATCGGAGGCCGCACGGAGAGGTCGGCGCCGGTGCAGAAATGCTTCTCGCCTGCGCCGGTGAGCACGATGGCTCGAACCGCGAGGTTGGTATGCGCGTCACGAAATAGCTCGATGAGGCGATCACGCACGTAGAACGGGATCGCATTTCCGGCCTGGGCCCGATTAATGGTGAGCCACAACACGCCATTATCGAGCACGGTCAGGAGGTCTTGGTCGGCAAGGGCAGCGAAATCGGTGTCAGTCACGCGGCCATACTGCGCGACCTCGTTGTGCGCGTGCAACTCCGAGCGTGCAAGTATCGGTGTATGCCTCGACTCCGACAAGTTGCCCGCGCTGAAGCTGCGCCTTCTGTGCTCCCGCTGTACGACATGCTGTTTGGCGACCGAGACCCGGTCGCCGACCCCGGCACCGCTACGGGAACTCCCGGTGATTGGTGGACTGTTTTCGCACAAGTACCCGACGTGTTCAACCATGCGGTTGGCGGGTTTGTGGTCTATCGAAGCCCGGATCGTTTCTTGGACCCCAAATTGCGCGAATTGGGCCAGACGCGCGCAGGGTGGGCGAATGGCTCGCAGTTCGTATTCTCTCAGCACTGCAAATCGATGCGCACCGTGGGTTTTTCCGAAGAACACATTGCGGCTATCCCGAGTTGGCAAACTGCGACCTGCTTCAGCGCCGCCGAACGAGCAGTGCTGGCGTATACCGACGCACTTGTATACGACCACGGTCGGGTTGCCGACGGCACGTTTGCTGCGTTACGTGAACATCTCACCGAAGAGATGATTCTCGAACTTACTTACATCACGTCGTTGTACGACATGCACGCGCGAATGTCGCGTGCACTGCGAACCGAGTTTGACGACAAGGATGAGCCGTGCGTGGAAATCGCGGCGCCGGGAGAGAACCAAGCGTTCGATATCGGCCGTGACACGGGTGGTCGCCCCCGATGAACCAGTTCTGATCCGCAGAGAACGCCCTTGTGGGCGCTGAGCCGCGCGCAAAACTGGTTGAGGCTGTCGCAGGCTTGGCCCCTATTGTCGTCGCCGTATGAAGCGCGTCACCATTGTTGGTATGAGTTTGGCTGGTCTGCGGGCCGCTGAGACGTTGCGGCGATCGGGCTTCGACGCGACGATCACTGCGATCGGCGCGGAGTCGTGGGTGCCGTATGACCGACCGCCATTGTCGAAAGAATTCCTGACCAAGACACGTTCATTCGCCGACATTTCGCTCCGGCGTGAGGGATACGACAACTTTGACGCCGAACTGCGGCTCGGCGTTCGCGCGGTTGGCCTCAACGTCGTCGAACACTCCGTTGCTCTTGATGATGGATCAGCGGTCGAGTATGACGAGCTCATCATTGCCACAGGGACCGAGCCGCGTCGGCTCCCGCCGGAAATTTGTGACCCAAATTTACATGGTGTGCACTATCTGCGCACGTACGACGACGCGGTAGCCCTGCGCCGCGACATCGTGCAGGCTGGTCGTGTGTGCGTCATCGGTGCGGGTTTCATTGGTGCCGAGATCGCGGCTTCGTGTCGAGCGTTGGGCGTTGCTGTGACGATGCTCGAAGCACAAGCACAGCCGATGATCAGAGGACTCGGCGAAACGCTCGGGTCGGTGTGCGCACAGCTTCATCGTGATCATGGCGTTGATGTTCGACTCGGTGTGCAGATCAGCAGCGTTCACGGTGAGGAAACGGTCGATGGAGTCAGGCTCGTAGATGGGACCGACATTGCGTGCGATGTCGTCGTGATCGGGATTGGAGTTGAGCCAAGCACGGGTTGGTTGCAGGGTTCCGGACTCGAAATCGACAATGGGATCGTGTGCGATGAATTTTGCATCGCAGCACCGAACGTATTTGCAGCAGGCGACGTTGCGCGGTGGCCGAACTCTTTGTTCGACGGTGAGCTGATGCGACTCGAACATTGGACGAATGCTGTTGAACAGGGCGCCCACGTAGCTGAGACAATCGTTTCGGGCGAACCGACGTCGTTCGCTCCAGTTCCGTTTGTCTGGAGTGATCAGTACGATTGCAAGATTCAAAGTGTCGGTCGATTTAGCGCCGACGACGAGTTCACGATTGTTCGGGGCAGCCTTGAAAGCCGCAAGTTTGTTGCGCTGTTTGGCCGCAACGGCCGCTTGACGGGGGCGCTTGGCTTCAGCCAGCCGCGCCACGTGATGATCGCGCGGCGTCAGATCGCGGAACGCGTGTCGTACGCCGACGCGGTGAATGCGGCCAATGCGTAGTGTGAACGTCGATCGCGACTCGCAGCCTCTGCTCACCGTTCCGTTTGTTTTGATCGTTGCGAGCGGACTCGCGTATTTTCTTGGTCTTGCGATGCTGAATCCCGTGTTGCCGGTGTACATCGACGGGCCGCTCAACGGTAACGGCATCCAGGTAGGCATTGGGGTCGGCACTTTTGCACTTGGCGCGGTGCTGCTGCGCCCGTTCGCCGGGCGCATCGGAGATCGCGTCGGCCGACGCGTGCTGTTGCTTGATGGTGCGCTGGTGGTAGCGGCGGCGACTGCGATGTATGGGGTTGTTGACGCATTGTGGTGGCTGAGCATTGTGCGTTTCGTCGCTGGCATCGGTGAGGCCGCATTCTTTGTTGGCGCGGCAACGATGATTGCGGATCTCGCCCCCGAAGCTCGCCGGGGCGAGGCAATGAGCTATTGGTCGGTGGCGGTCTACGGGGGCCTTGCGTTCGGGCCTTTCTTGGGCGAGGTTGTGCTTGGCCCGACAGGGCGTGAGCATTTCGCACGAGCATGGTTTGTAAGCGCAGGGCTTGCTGTGCTCGCGGTTGCAATTGGGTGGTTCACTCGGGAAGTCGGAGGCTTTGAAGCCTCCCAATCATCGGTCAAGGCTCGGCTGATACATCGCAATGCGGTCGGACCAGGTTTGGTGCTCTTTTCCGGCTTAGTTGCCCTCGCGGGTTGGGCCACATTCGTCAAGCTCTACGCCCGTGATGAGCTTGGCCTCGAGCAAGCCAGAACGGTGTTCCTCGTATACGGCGTGGTGATTCTGCTGATACGGGTGATCGGGGCTCGTATTCCCGATCAACTCGGCGCCAAAGTGGCGTGCACAGGCGCGTTGACGTTGGGTATAGCCGGCATGTCCGTCATTGCGCTTTGGTCATCGCCTGCGGGGCTGTACATCGGCACCGTCGTGTTCGCCGTGGGTATGTCGTTGATGTATCCCGCGATCTTGGTAATGGCGCTTGATGGCGTCCCAGCCAACGAGCGGGGCTCAGTGATTGGAACTGTGTCGTCGTTCTTTGACATGAGCCAAGGTGTTGGCGCGGCGATCTGCGGCGTATTCAAAGGTTTGTTCGGATACTCCGCAGTGTTTTGGGCTGGGGCAGGCATCGCGGCAGTTGGGTTGGTTGTGCTGTATGTACTTCCACAAACGCAGCACGCTCCCGCAGTTGACCAGTAATAACGATCCCGGCCGGTTGCGCCCGTAATATCAACGCGATGCCGTCGTTGCTCGTGACCAACGACTTTCCGCCGAAGTTGGGTGGGATTCAGTCGGTGCTGTGGGAGATGTGGCGTCGCCTGCCGCCCAACGAAACCACTGTGTTCACCACGCCGTATCCAGGCGACGCGCAGTGGGATGCGGACCAAGCGTTCCGAGTGGTGCGGAGCCGTGAAAAAGTGTTGCTGCCAACGCCGTGGGTGAAGCGAACGACACAACGAATTGCTCGTGAAGTGGGCGCGGATGTCGTGTTTGTTGATCCCATGCTCCCGCTCGGCGCGATAGGCCCGAGCCTGGATGTGGCCCCGTACATCGTTGTTGCTCACGGCGCTGAAATCACCGGGTACGGACGGGTTCCACCGGCCAGCCTGCTAGCACGGCGAGTGTTGAATCGAGCCTCGGGTGTGGTCGCATTCGGCCACTATCCAATGTCGGAATGTGTACGTGCGGCCGGGCGGTCTATACGCGGTGTCGTGATTCCTCCTGGTGTTGACACGCAACGGTTTCAGCCGATCGATGCGAAAACTCGCATAGCAACTCGAGCCCGTTTCGGATTGTCATTGGATCTTCCGGTGGTGCTCGGATTATCGCGACTGGTGCCGCGAAAAGGGTTTGATGTTTTGATTGAATCGGTTGCGGGGCTTGGGCGTGATGTGCAGCTAGCGATCGGCGGGTCTGGTCGAGATCGCGAGCGCCTTGAAAAGATTGCGAACGAACACAATGTCGCGGTGCGATTTCTTGGACGCGTTGCGGACGCCGATCTCCCTGCGTTGTTCGGGTGTGTTGACATCTTTTCGATGTTGTGTCGGGGCGACCGTTGGGGCGGTCTTGAGGTTGAAGGTTTTGGAATCGTGTTCATGGAAGCTGCAGCGTGCGGGGTCGCGCAGATTGCCGGTCGTAGTGGGGGCTCGCACGAAGCAGTTGCCGACGGCGAGACTGGCATCGTGGTCGAACCTCGTGACGTTGACGCTGTGCGCAGCGCGCTGAGGACGTTGCTGGATGATCCTGGGATGCGCGCCAAGATGGGCGAAGCTGCTCGACGGCGTGCGTGCGAAGACTTCTCGTACGAGGTGCTGATGGCGAAGCTACAACCGGTTGCGCTGGGCGACTTCTCGCAACTGTTGGAATTCGATCGATAATGGTTCTTGAACCTGAAACGCGCCCGCCCGAGGCCAGCCCCGCCGGAAGATCTATCGTTGTCGTTTCCTGGGCATCGTTATTCATCCTTATCGCCGTAGCCGTGCCATTCGCGTTCGGCGTGGACGCATTTGAAACGCCGACGGCGGCGGTTGGGCTGGCTTCGTTTGGTGGAGGGATTGTCGTATGGATTGTGGCGTTCTTTCAAGCCTTGGCACGCACTGCGAACGGTTCCGAGATTGCGGTCAGTAACTGGGTGTTCCTCGCCGGTTCGGCCCCCACCGCCGTGCGCCGTCATTTATTGGGAGTGGCGCTGCTCACATTGTTCGTGACCCTCGCGACGACTGCCGCGGGTCCATTTGTCTGGCTTGCGAACCTTTTGCCGCTTGCGATGAGCGCGCTCTGGGGCGCAAGGCACGGTACGTTCCCTGCCCGGACAGTCAGCCCAAGATCAGCCAGAGGAGCGTCGCGTGGCCGACCAAGTAAGTGAACGAATTCGTATCGCCGCGAATTCGCAACGGTGTTGGGATGTGGCGCTCGATTTCGAGCAATACCCGTCGTGGGTGCGCGATATTAAACGGGCCACAGCATTGACGCGCGACAGCGAGGGGCGCGCGACGTCGGTGGAATACCGAGCAGCCGCACTCGGCAAAAGCATCACCTATGTGTTGCTCTACGATTTTGCTGACGCTCCACACTCCTTTTCGTGGCGCCTTGACCACGGTGACCTTCTTCGCCGTCTCGACGGGAGCTACCGCTTCGAGGCGGAAGATGACGGCACAAGGGTGCATTACGACCTCGCAGCTGAACTGCGTGCGCCGTTGCCCGGCATGATTGTCCGGCGTGCGACCGGGATCATCATGGGCAGCGCCTTGCGGGATCTGAAAGCGCACATCGAAGCGACCGCGTAAGCGCGCATCGCGTGCAGTGCCGCTAACCTCGGCACCGATGCGGATTTTGCTGTTTACAGGTAAAGGTGGGGTCGGTAAAACCACCGTCGCCGCGTCGACAGCCGTCGCCTGTGCTCGCAGCGGATTGCGCACGATTATCTTGTCGACCGATCCTGCGCATTCTCTCGCGGATGCCTTCGACGTGCAGTTGCACGACGAACCAACCATGATCGAAGTGAATCTGGTTGCGCAGCAACTAGATGCCCGCGTTCGCTTCGAAGAGGCATGGGCTGAAATCCGTGATTTCGCGGTAGAGATGCTCGGATGGGTCGGAGCCGATGCTGTCGAAGCTGAGGAGCTCGCAGTCGTACCAGGACTCGACGAAGTGTTCGCACTCGCTGATATCAAAGACCACGCAGAGTCGGGCAACTTTGACGTTGTGGTTGTGGATTGCGCTCCGACCGCGGAGACCCTGCGATTACTTTCGCTGCCTGATGTGTTGAGTTGGTATATGGGCAAGCTGTTCGAACGCCAACGCAAACTCACAAAGTTTGCTCGACCGTTTGTAAGCCGCCTAACCAATATGCCGATTGCCGGCACCGAAGTCTTCGAAGCGATACGACGTTTCTATGACCGACTCGATGGCGTGCGCGACTTGTTGATCGACGGTGAGGTTACGAGTGCTCGACTCGTAGTGAACCCTCAACGCATGGTGGTCGCCGAAGCTCGCCGTACTTTCACGTACCTTTCGCTCTTTGGCTACCACGTCGATGCGGTGGTTGTGAATCGCATGTTGCCGGACGCGGTTTCCGACCCGTTTTTCGACGAGTGGCGTATTGATCAAAAGGCCCAATTGGCAATCATCGATGAGGCCTTTGAACCGTTGCCCGTATTGCGAGTGCCATTGGTGCAACGCGAGGTTATTGGAGTTGAAGAACTTCATGGGTTCTCGAGCGCAATATACGGTGTGAACGATCCGGCGCAACGGTTAGCGGAGATTGATCCGTTGCACGTCGAAGCCCGCGGTGACAAGTTCGTGCTTTCGGTGCATCTACCCTTTTCCGGCAAGCACGATGTGGAGTTGGCTCAGAGCGTCGATGAAGTGCTGATCGCGCTCGGCCCGTATCGTCGAGCCATCGTGTTGCCCGACAGTCTTCGTAACCGCCAAGCGACGACTGCAACCTTTATCGATGGTCGATTGGAAATCGTGTTTGTCCGCGTCGAACCTCGCACTCGGGCGACCTGATGACGAACAATCCGAAGTTTCATGATGAGTGTTATGCCTGCCCCGTAGGTTCGTTTTTTGTCGGTTTGCAGGATGCACAACCGGACGCGACGGAGCATCTCCTTTTGGCGGCTCAAGAACTGCTCAACGTTGCTCGAAGCGCTATCGACGTTGCTGACCGCGCGCTCGAACATCAGCGGTCGGGGCGCGAACAACGTCGATCGCAAACGAGCCGCGTGCGGCGCATCGACATTGTGTGAGCGCCTCGGTGTCTGATTGTGTCTACGGGATAGATATTGGCGGCACGAAGGTGTTGGGAGTTGCTGTTGATGCCGCGTCTGAGGTCGTCGCAGAAACGCGTACCGCAAGTAACGTGGCAGCAGGCGGTGTAGAAGCGGCAATTGCGCTTGTGTTGGGCGATCTCACTCGCCAATGCGGACCCGCGGCTGCCGTAGGTGTTGGCATCGCTGGGCTTGTCGACGGTGAAGGAAGCATGCGCTTCGGGCCGAATCTTCCCGATGTTTTGGCACTGCCAGTACGACAGCTAATGGAGGCAGCGACTGGCGTGCCGGTATGCGTGGACAACGACGCGAACTGCGCGGGCTATGGCGAGCTGAAGATGGGCGCACTCCGGGGTGCACGTAATGCGTTGCTGGTCACTTTGGGAACCGGCATCGGCGGAGCGATCATTGTGCACGGAGATATCTATCGCGGTGCGAACGGATTCGCGGCCGAGATCGGACACTTCACCGTGCGCCAGGAAGGCCCGGTGTGTGCGTGCGGAGAGGTAGGGCATTGGGAGGCAATCGCGTGTGGCAACGCATTGGGTCGGATGGGTAGCGAAGCCATCTCTGTCGGGCAAGGCGGCGCAATCACTGCAGCCAATAGCTCGGAAGTGACCGGCCAAGACGTTGCGGCCGCCGCCGCCGCAGGCGATCCATTCGCGATTGCGGTGATTGCTGCGTTCGCTGACAATGTGGCATTGGGGCTCGCTGGGCTCGCAAATATCCTCGACCCCGAAGTGATTGTGATTGCAGGTGGTCTCGTAGAGATGGGGCCTTTGTTGTTTGATCCGGTGAATCTTGCGTTCACTCGGCACCTCGAAGGACTAGCACATCGACCGCATATCCCGGTGCGACCCGCGATACTTGGAGAACGTGCGGGAGCGATTGGCGCGGCACTGCAGGCATCACAATTGCGTGCGTCGTGAAGATCGGGCTCACGCTTCCGTCGTTCGTTCGCGATATTGAGACGCCGATCGAAATGGCGGTGAGCGCACAGCGGGCTGGCGTCTACGCCGTTTTTGCGTACGACCATCTCTTTCGCACTGGAATCGACGGCGTGCGCCGTCCGGCTATCGAGTGTTTTGCGCTCATGGCGGCGGTCGCGGGCGAGACCCGCAACATCAAGGTGGGCTCGATGGTGGTGCGCGCATCATTGCGACCCGCGGCGGTGGTTGCGGCGAACGTGACGGCACTTGTCGCAGTTGCGGGTGGCACTCGCCTGATCATGGGGATCGGTGCGGGTGACTCGCAAAGCGTTGCAGAACACGACGCATTCGGTATTCCATTTCCACAGCTCGACGAACGTGTCGCGGCATTGAGAACTACTGCGGCGGCTGTGGGGGTCGCGGCGCCAACAGTTCCACGGTGGATCGCCGGAACTCATCACAAACTGCGATCGGTCGCCGCAGAATTTGGCGGGTTGAATGTATGGGGTGCTTCCCCTGATCAATTCGCTGTGTACGCCCGCGAATTGCATGATGCAAACCCTGACGCAATCGCAACCTGGGGTGGTCTTGTCGTGTTCGGGGCTACCGACGATGATGCTCACGAGCGAGCGAGAAGACTACGAGCACCATCCAATGCGATTGTGGGAAGTGCAGAGACGGTCGCCCAACAACTTCGTCGCTACGAGGAAAGCGACGCAGAGGTATGCGTGTTGGCTCCGGTCGATGCGTCGAATGCGTATAACCCGTTGTGGTGCGCAGTGGTGCAGGAGAATTTTCGCTGGTAACAAGGTAGCGGGTGAGTGTTACCGCAGCAGCAAGTGCGCGGCGGTCGCAAGCCGTTCATTCATCGTGGTTTCTGGGGAAACGCCGCCGACCCAGAATGCCATTGTGGAAAGCCAAACGTGCCCGAGCACGTCGACGATGGCGTCGAGGTTTGCTTCTTCGTCGCCGATTGCAGTAGCAATAATCGACTTCATTTCGTCATGGACGTCGGCCTTGATTTGCGCGACCTCGGGTTCCGTGGCGAACATCGCGCGCACTAACGCACCGGTGACGTTGCGCTCGCGCTCAAGCGACCGACAGGCTCTGCGCAGAACTTCGCTCACTCGCTCTGCAGCCGAACCGCCGGGTACTGGGTGTTGTTCAAGTCGTTGCCGCAACGTTTCGGTTTGATCCAGCATGACGGCCAAGAGAAGCTGGTCTTTGGATGCGTAATGGCGATACAAGGTGCCGAGCGCCACTTCGGCGTGGGCTGCGACATCTCGCATCTGCACGCCGTCGTAGCCGCCTTCGCGAGCCATCAACACTGCCGCGCGCAAGATCCGTTGTTTTCGGGCGACTGTTTCTGCAGCCCGCGTGCCGGTGCGGCGGGCTGAAGGAATTGCGAGGTCGCTCGTCGCAGCGCTGCTCTCGGTCATGACGTGGCAGCGTAAACGAGGCGTTGTAGGCGACGCACGTTTGACTATTCCAACGTCGCGTAGCTTGTGCTGCGATTTTCGGCGCGAAGGCCTTGCACTTCAGCAACTGAAGCGGCGAGATCCTCAAGGTACAGATCAATTACTGGTGCGTTTCCTGCCGACACGGTCGCGTGCAGCGTGTCCGGAGGGGTTTGACGGTCGTGAAACCACCTGCCTCGGCGATTGAGTGCGTCGCCGACTGCGAACACATCGAGATCGCTGTGCGGACGCGTGGCGATTGCCACAAGCTGTGCCTCAGGTTCGCCCAAAACCATGAGTCCGTCAATCGCTCGTACTCCGGCGACCATGGTGGCTCGGGTGTCGATGGTGAGCTTCGTGAGGCGTTGGTAGCCCTCGATGCCGAGGTGTTGCATCACTGCCCAAGCGCACGCCATTGGGAGCCCAGACCGTGTGCCTTGAATGTTGGGCGACGCATAAAAGCCGCCGAGCCACTGGTCAAACATGAAGGTTTGGTACTGGCGGAGCTGTTTGTTGGCGTGCAGGATCACCGAAGCACCCTTCGGTGCGTATCCGAGTTTGTGGATGTCTGCGGAAATTGTCGTGACGCCCTCGACTCGAAAGTCCCACGGCAACACGTCGAACCCCAGCTGTTCCATGAAGGGCAAGACGAAGCCGCCCATGCACGCGTCGACGTGCATCGACGCGCCAACGCTCAGCGCGAGTTGCGCGAGGTCGGGGATTGGGTCGATAACACCTTGTGGATACTGTGGGGCGCTACCAACCACGAGTGCGGTGTTTGCGTTGACGCAGTCTGCCATGGCTTCGACGTCGGCGCGAAAGTCGTCGCGGACTTTGACCTTGTGGACTTGGAATCCGAAGTAGTACGCAGCTTTGTGGAACGCGGCGTGTGCGGTTTCCGCGAGCACGATTTCCGGAGCGGTTATTCCTCGTTCGGCTTTTGCCCGTTCGCGCGCGGCTTTGACCGCGCACAGAATCGACTCGGTGCCGCCGCTCGTCATGAATCCCGCTGCAGTTTCGCCGTGAAACAGTGCTGCGGTCCAGCTGCACACTTCGCTTTGGATTTCGCCCAAGCTTGGGAATGCAATGGTATTGAGGGCGTTTTCGTGCAAGTACATCTTGGCGACCGCTTCTGCGACCGCGTGAACTTCAGGGCCGCCGTCATAGACCATGCCGAACGTTCGTCCGTCTTGCCAACGCGCATCGCGGGCGCGTTTGGTAGTGAGCGCGGCTAGGAGTTCCTCTTTGCTGCGGCCTTGCTGGTTGAGTGATGTCATAGCTGCAGCATGTCACGCCGAGGTGATCCCTGCCCACCCATCGATTGGCGAATTCGATGCTGAACACATCGACGGATCCTCGGAGTGCGTGATTTCGGGGCCTCCTCCGAGTTCGTGAAGCCACACGCAACCGGTGGCATCGAGGGTGGCGAGAATCAATGTTTCTGGCGAGGCGATGAGTACCGACACTTCGCCCTCGCTCATCGACGGTCGGTCTGGTCGTACGAATCCGATCGCCGGGAACTGTTGGCCGAGCTGTGCCAGCGTGACCACTGAGTACGCGGATTCGCTCCCCCGGGCAAGATCAAACGGCTCGAAGACTTTCACCAAGCGGAGTTCGCCTTTGGTGGTCGGCACTCTTGGTGTGACTAAGAGCGGGCGGTCGAGGTCGTCGATGCCGTCTGGGTCGATATTGGCGCCGTTGGTTGATGATTCGGTCTCGTTTGAGACGGCGAGCCGGGGCTGCTGATCGAAGCTTTCGCTCAGTACGGCGGTGGCAACGCCTCCGAATGCAAGCGCCAGGGTAACGCCAACTACAAGCTCGCGGATCGCGCGTTTCATGGACCGAAGTATGCCTTACGAACCTCTTCGCGCGGTTGAATGAACAAACCGTCGGCTTCGGCGCACAGCACACCTCCGTGCCACAACTGTGCTGTCGATTGCACGCGGCGCCCTTCCATGCGGTTGATCCATGCCACCCAGCGCAAATCCGAGTACAACGGCGTGGGTTTGCGATAGCGAATCGTGAGTGATCCAGTCATGCCAGGGCAACCGTTTGAGATGTTGATGATGCCGAGCATTTCATCGAAGATCAACGCGATGACTCCGCCGTGAACGTAGCCCGGCGGGCCCTCGTATGCCGCGTTGATATTTCCAGTAGCGACACAGCGCTTCAACGTTGGGCGGTCGGGATCGGGTTCGATCTGCCATTCGATGGAACCGGGCGCGATGGGCGACGCGGCTCCCACGACCGGAGATCGGGGCAAATAGTCGCCGTGGCTTCTCGGTGAATATCCGGCTCCCGGCGTCGTGTTTCGAGCGCCCGCGAGCGATGATGTTGCGGCTTCGATTGCGCTTGCGGCCGCGTCCAGTTCAGCGTCGGTCGCATCGGCCGTCGTCATCATCGTTTCGATCATCGCTCGCAATGATGCCGCGAGCCGGGCTCGCTGTGGGTTGACGTACGCGATTTCGTCGGGGTAGCCAGGCGCAGCTTCGCTCACGGTTTATTTGCCCAAGAAATTCGCGGGTCGTTTTTCAGCGAATGCCTTTGGCCCTTCTTGGGCATCTTCGCTCGCGAATACTTCCCAGCCAATCTTGTCTTGGTGCTGCATCGCGTCGTAGTCGGACATGTGTTCAGTTTCACGCCAAGCGCGCAAGATGGCCATCGTGGACAACGGCGCGCACGCCGCGACTTGGTCTGCGATTTCGCGTGCAACGTGCAGCGCTTGTCCCTCGGGGACAACGCGGCCGATGAGCCCCATGCGCTGCGCTTCTAGTGCCGAAATTGGTTGGCACGCCAACAGCACTTCCATCGCTTGGGTGTAAGGAATTTGGCGGGGGAGCCGGCACGCCGATCCGCCGAGTGGGAAGAGCCCACGTTTTGCTTCCCACACACCGAAGATCGCGGTCTCGGCGGCGACGCGTATGTCCGTGCCCTGAAGAATCTCGGTACCTCCGGCAACTGCGTAGCCCTCAACAGCCGCGACGAGCGGTTTCGACAACCGGTAATCGCGCAACAGTGCTTTCCAGTGCGGGCTATTGCCACGGGCCATCACTTCTTTGACCCGAGGGTCGGTGGGTTCTTTGCCCATCGACACCAAGTCCATACCCGAACAGAATGCTCCGCCGGCTCCGGTGAGGATTGCGCAACGAACCTCCGGAGTCGCGTCGATGTATTCGTACGCCAACACAAGGCCGGCAAGCATGTCCGAAGATAGTGCGTTCTTTTTTTCGGGACGGTTCATCGTCATGGTGACGACATGGCCGTTTTGTTCGACGGTGCAGTGTGCAGTAGTGAGAGCTTCAAGGATCGGCATGGGGCGCGAGGCTAGAACACGTTCTAGGCCGGTGTCAGGCCCGCGCGTTCCGTGCCGGGTCGCCTCTCGTCGACCAGTGCTGTTCGGTCCGGTTGCCACACAAGTGGAACACGTTCTACTATCGAAGTCATGAGCTTTTGGCGGCACGCGACCGACGACCCTGGGTATCTCGCGGTCGTCGACCCTGACGGCACCCAGTACACCGGCGGTGAACTGCTCGCCCGATGCAATCGGCTCCTGCACGCGCTCCAGGCGCTGGGCCTCCAACCGGGCGATGCGGTGGCCGCGGTGTTGCCAAACGGTGTGGAACCGTTAACCGCGCTGCTTGCGGCACAACAAGGCGGTTTCTATTACGTCCCGATCAATTACCGGTTGGCGCCGCCCGAGATTGCTTACATTCTCAAAGATTCTGATGCCAAGGCCGTGCTGACTCACGAAAAATTTGGTGCGGTCATCGGGCCGGCTGCGGACGAGGCGGACCTTGCGCCGACGTCGCGCATTGCGATTGGCCACATCGACGGCTTCACGAACTACGACGATTTCGTTGCTCCGCACCCGACCACCCGCCCCGAACTGCTTGCGACCGGCGCGGCGATGCACTACACCTCGGGTACCACGGGTTTTCCCAAAGGTGTCAAGCGTTCGTTGCCACCCATCGACCCCGATACTGCAGCGTCACTGGGCACGATGTTTTTCGCACTCTTCGGTATCCCTGAAGCTGACAACAACATTCATCTTTCGACGTCGCCGAATTATCACACTGCCGTGACCACGTTTGCGGGCAACTCGATTCACGCGAAGCACGGCATTGTGTACATGGATAAGTGGGATCCTGCCGAAGCGCTGCGGCTCATCGAAACCTATAAGTGCACACATACCCACATGGTGCCAACGCAGTTCCACCGCATGCTGCAACTTCCCGAAGATGTGAAGTCCAAGCACGACGTTTCATCAATGAAGTGGGCGATTCACGCCGCGGCGCCGTGCCCGATTGATGTGAAGCGCAAGATGCTCGACTGGTGGGGACCGGTTATCTGGGAGTACTACGGCGCTACCGAAGGCGGCGGCACAACGGCGACACCCGAAGATTGGTTGAAGTACCCCGGGACTGTTGGGTCACCATGGCCTATTTCTCAAGTCAAAGTTACCGACGACGATGGCGTCATCGTCCCCGCAGGCGAACCTGGAACCGTGTGGATGAAGATGGGTTCGGGCGACTTTGAATATAAGGGTGACAAAGCCAAGACCAGCAGCAGTCATGACGCCGACGGCTTCTTCACCGTCGGCGATATGGGCTACCTCAACGAAGATGGGTTTTTGTTCTTGTGTGATCGCAAATCCGACATGATCATCGCGGGTGGCATCAATATCTATCCTGCTGAGATCGAAGCAGCGATTCTCGAACATCCGGCGGTGGGCGACGTAGCTGTATTCGGTATCCCTGACGACGACATGGGTGAACAGATCAAAGCGATCGTTGAACCCGTCGCGGGCATTGCGGGCGACGATGCGTTGCGGGCATCGATTATGGAACACATACGCGGGCGAGTCGCGAAGTTCAAGTGGCCGAGAACTCTTGATTTCATGGATGAATTGCCTCGCGAACCCACAGGCAAGTTACTGAAGCGCAAATTGCGTGATCCGTATTGGGAAGGTCGCGACCGCGCGATCTAATCAGTCCAGCATTTGACACTGAGCAGGTCCTTAGCCTTTGGCTGCCTGCTTGTTTACTTCGATACCACCAAGGAGGCCCTTGTGGCTGAACCGATGATCGCAGATCATGTTGTTGAATACCCGGGCGGCTATACCCGTTCGATTGGGCCAGCGATTTCGCGGTACCTCACCGGACTGCGCGATGGACGCATCCTTGGCGTGCGTTCCAAAACGGCCGGCGTGCTCGTTCCGCCGGTTGAGTACGATCCGCAAACTTCAGAGGCGATTGGTGAGTCGGATGCCGATTGGGTTGAAGTCGGTCCGGCGGGAACCATCGAGAGCTTCACTTGGGTGCGGCGAGTGCGCCCGGAGAAGCAACCATTTTCGCAGCCGTTCGCGTTTGCGATGATCAAACCCGATGGCGCCGACACCGCGATGTTGCACGCGGTCGTTGCGAATTCTCCCGACGAACTACACGTTGGAATGCGGGTCATGCCGCATTGGAAAATCGATCGAAAAGGTTCTGTGCGCGACATCGAAGCATGGATACCGTTGCCCGATGGTTTGGCGTCCGTAGCCGCGCCGCCGCGGACGGTCAATGCCGATGGTGAAGGTCCGGTCAATGGCCTGGTGCAGCCGATCAAGTTGCACTACACGGTTTCCGCGGGCGTCGCGTTGACCCGGTACCTCGATGGAATGGCAGAGGGCAAAATTGCAGGCGGCCGCGCACCCGGATCCACCGAGGTGTACGCCGCGTCGCGTGGCACAGACCCCAAAACTGGGGAACCCACCAGTATCGATGTGGACGTCTCCGATACCGGATGCATCACGACGTTTTGTGTCGTGAACATTCCGGGTTTGCCGGGCCTGGCGCCACCAGTGCCGTTTGTGAGTGCGCACGTGCTGCTCGATGGTGCAGACAACACGATCATGGCGTTGATTCGCGGTTGTGAAGCCGCCGAAGTGCGCATGGGTATGCGGGTGAAAGCGAAGTGGGCTGAAAAGCTCACACGTACCCACCATTCACTCATGCACTTCGAACCCACAGGCGAACCCGACGCCCCATACGACCACTACAAGAGCAATTTGTAAGCGTTTTTTTCAGTTCGACGAAGGAGCGATATGAGTTTGCAGTTCACTCGCAGGCCCGGACGAAGTAGGGCTCAGTGGCCGGCTGGAAGTAGGGCCCAAAGTCTCGCGGTGAGCGGAGAAGCTCAGGAGCGACGAAGGAGCGATATGAGTTTGCAAGTCACTCGCAGGCCCGGACGAAGTAGGGCCAAATAACATGCGAGAGGTTGGAGTCATCAGCTATGCCACGAGCGCGGTGGCGCGCGATGTGGTGCACAACGAAGTTGAGATCATTGTTCCGGTACTCGGCGAAGCGATTGCTAAATCGACAATCCCAAAGGCTGACATTGGTTTTGTGTGTTCAGGGAGCCTCGACTATTTGTTCGGTGGACCGTTCGCGTTTGTCGCAGGTGTCGATGCGGTCGGAGCGGTGCCTCCGATTCGCGAGAGTCACGTGGAGATGGATGCAGCATGGGCGCTGTATGAAGCTTGGTGCTACATCCAAACCGGTGAGGTCGATAGCGCGCTGATCTACGGCTTTTCAAAGGGCAGCAGCGGTGATCCTCTCGAACTCATGACAGTTCAAACTGATCCGTATTACACGGTGCCATTGTGGCCGTCCATGAGCGACATGGCCGCGCTGCAAGCGCGCGCTTTTATGCACCGAACTGGCGCGACTGAACGCGACTTCGCCGAAGTGGCTGCCCGCGCCCAGCGAAACGGAATGAGCATCGACTACGCGGTGCGAGCAGCCGCTGATGCCAGCGCAGAAAGATTGCTTGCTGAATCGCCGTTGGTGAGCGACCCGCTGCGCGAGAGCGACATCTTCCCAGTGAGTGATGGCGCCACGGTCATAGTGATCGCGGCCGATGATGTCGCTCGTCGACACTGTTCGCGTCCGGCATGGATTCGTGGCTTCGACCACCGAATAGATGCAATGACGTTCGGAGCCCGTGATCTGTCGCGTTCTGCATCGGCGACCTTGGCCGCCCAGAAAGCTGGCGCGGGCGAAGGTGATCTCGACATCGCTGAATTGCATGCTCAGTTCAGCCACGAGGAATTGCTCCTCACGGAAGCGCTTGGCATCGATCCTTCGAAAACCAAGATCAACCCGTCGGGCGGCCCGTTGGCCGCGAACGTCATCATGGGCGCAGGCTTAAACCGCATCGGCGAGGTCGCAAAGGCAATCACGGGCGGCGACGCCAATCGCGGCGTAGCGCATATCAGCAGTGGACCGTGTCTCCAGCAAAACATGGTGTGCGTCTTGGAGGGAGAGTGACATGGGTGCACATCGTGCAGCGGTAGTAGGAGTCGGCCAGACGAAACATCGTTCGGCTCGTAAAGACGTTTCGATGGCAGGCCTTGTGCGCGAAGCTGCCATGCAGGCGTTGGAAGACGCTGGGATGACGTGGGCCGATATCGACGCCGTCGTCATCGGCAAGGCCCCTGACATGTTCGAGGGCGTTGCGATGCCGGAGCTGTATCTCGCTGACGCGCTCGGCGCCGTGGGCAAGCCGATGATGCGCGTGCACACTGCGGGTTCTGTCGGTGGTTCAACTGCAATCGTCGCGACGAAGCTTGTGACCGCTGGTGTGCATCAGCGTGTGCTTACTGTTGCCTTCGAAAAACAAAGCGAAAGCAACGCTACATGGGGTCTTTCGGTGTCGCAACCGTTCTCGGCCGCGCTCGCGTCGGGAGCGGGTGGCTATTTCGCCCCGATCATTCGTGCGTATATTCAACGATCCGGTGCGCCGCGCAACACTGGCCACTTGGTCGCGGTTAAGGACCGGCTGAACGCATTGCGCAATCCGAATGCGCACCTGCACATTCCCGATATTTCGTTGGAGATGGTTGAAGCTTCGCCGTTGTTATGGGACCCGATTCGGTACCTCGACACTTGCCCATCCAGCGACGGGGCTATGGCGATGGTGATCGCATCCGAAGCCGTTGCCGATGCTGCTGATGGACCCGTTGCTTGGGTGCACGGAATGGCGATGCGATCGGAGCCCACCATGTTTGCGCATCGCGACGCAGTCAATCCGTTGGCTGGGCGTGAGTGCGCGAAAGACTTGTACGCGCAAGCTGGTATCAGTAACCCGCGCAACGAGCTTGATTGTGCCGAGATCTATGTGCCGTTCGCGTGGTACGAGCCAATGTGGTTGGAGAACTTGGGCTTTTGTCCCGAAGGCGATGGCTGGAAACTCACCCAAGAAGGCGCGACGGCAGCTGACGGCGATATTCCCTGGAACCCCAGTGGGGGAGTCCTTTCATCTAACCCAATCGGAGCCTCGGGAATGATTCGCTTCGGCGAGGCTGCGCAGCAGGTGCGGCGCCGTGCGGGTGACTATCAAGTCGAAATGAAAACGGGCCGGGCGATGGGGCATGCCTACGGCGGCGGTTCGCAGTTCTTTTCGATGTGGGTCATCGGCGACAAGAAACCTCAGAACTAAGAAGTCGAGTTGCCGCGGGCTGGTGGACACATTGCATTGCCGTATCGGTTCGACCGTCGGTGATTGAGCTACTGAACTATGAGATTCGCGGCAAGCTCGCGCAGCGAACGGATCGTTGCGTAGCGCGGTTGCAGGCCGTGCGCACCATGTGGATCCATGACGAGTGGGCGTATTCCTGCGTTGTGTGCTCCAACGACGTCGATGGCTGGCATGTCGCCGACGTAGATGCAGTCGTCGGCGCTCACGTTCATGTTTCTGAGTGCGCAATGAAACACTTCGGCGCCGGGTTTGCGTAGACCGACGACGTGCGAATCAATGATCGTTTCCACGCACACAGCTACTTCAGGATCGTTGTGTCGAATTGACGCGATCCCGTCACGATGGAGCATTGCCGCGAGGGTGCCGTTGTGATTCGAAACGATTCCGAGACGCGCTCCGGTGGCCTGCAACGCCGCCAGGCCCGCGATTGCATCGGGAGCAATGCGCTGCCAAATAGGAATGCGACGGAACTCGACTCGTAGCAATTCTGCGAAGCCCAGAGGTGACTCGCAGTCGGGGAACAGCGCCGCGGCGTACCGCTCGAGATAAGGACCCCAAAAAGGTTCGTGGGGGTCGCCAACTACCGCGATGGCTTCAAACGCGACGCAAGCGGCGTAGTGGGCAGCGTCGATATCTTCGGGATCAAGTGCAACGCCGAAGGCGCGCGCTGCGTTGAGCGCGATGTCGTGGTCGGGTATATACAAGATTCCGCCGGCATCGAGGAGCACCGTGGTACACGTGATCGTGTCGATCATTGGCCCGCGAGTTCAGCAACGTCGTGGAGGCTTGTCAGGGTCTCGAAACTGAAGCCGGCGTATTCGATTCCATCGTGATCACCGTGTGGATCGATGATGAATACCCGCATCCCGGCGCGTTGTGCGCCCACCGCGTCGATGCCGGGCATGTCGCCGACGTACCAGCACTGCTCAGGTCGAAGCCGCATCGAGATAAACGCGAGTTCGAAAATGCGCGGATCGGGTTTTTCAATACCGACTGCGCCCGAGTCGATCACGCATTCCATCGGAACGCCGATGCCCGGCCCGACTTGCGCGAGTTCGATGGCTCGGAGGCGAGTCAGCGCTTCACCGTCGTTGTTGCTGACAATCCCCAGGCGAGTGCCGGTGGCCTCGAGCGCCCGCAGTCCCTCGCGCGCACCCGGAATTTCGTACTCCCAGAGGCCGCCAGTGGTGAACTCACCTGCGAGATGTTTGAGCACTTCGGAGACCGTCTCTTCGCTTTCCACGCCGAGCGATTGTGCGAAGGTTTTGAGGTATGCCGGCCACCACCGATGCCATGGCGCAGACCCAATGTCGTCACCAGGATGGTCGAACACGGTGCATCCCTTGTAGTGGGCACGAGGCACGTTGTCGCGATCGATGGGGTGGCCTGCACGTTCGCAGGCGGTCGCGATTCGAACCGGATCGGGGAGGTGAAACACGCCTCCAATGTCGAGCAACACGGCATCAATGGCAGGCATCGCGAGGACAATATCTTGCGGCCCAGTGCTGGCCCGTGGTCGGGTTTTGGTAACGCCGGCGCCAGAGGATCGCGACCACGGCGGTCGGGCGGGTTGTGCGACCGCGGGAATTGAAAGCCAGTTTGTGGCGCTCGCGCCGGTAATCTCACCCACATGGAATTTCGCCGAATTAATGCGCTGCCTCCCTACGCGTTTGCCCCGATCGACGCATTGAAGATGGAGTTTCGGCGCGCCGGCGAAGATGTGATCGACCTTGGCTTCGGCAACCCCGACCTCCCTTCGCCCGATATTGCCGTTGAGAAGCTGATCGAGGCTGCCCGCAATCCACGGAATCATCGATATTCTCAAACCAAGGGCATTCCGAAACTCCGCGAGGCAGTCTGTGCGCTCTATGAGCGGCGTTTTGGCGTACAACTCAACCCCGAAACCGAAGCCTGTTCGACGATCGGTGCCAAAGAGGCCTTTAGCCACCTCATGCTCGCATTGCTAGGCCCTGGCGACACCGCCTTGGTTCCTGCACCGAGTTACCCCATTCACATATGGGGCCCGATCCTCGCCGGTGCGGCCGTGCAGTACGTGCGCATGGGGCCAGGTCAAGATTTCTTTACGAATTTGCACGCGGCGTGGGAGCAATCGTGGCCGCGGCCGCGAGTGTTGGTCACGAGCTTTCCGCATAACCCAACGACGATGTGCGTCGATCTCGACTTCATGGCTGAGGTCGTGCAATTTTGCCGCGAACGAGAGATGATCGTGGTGCATGATTTCGCCTACGCAGACCTTGGTTTCGATGGCCACGAACCGCCGTCGATTCTCCAAGTTCCGGGCGCGAAAGATTGCGCAGTGGAGATCTATTCGCTGACTAAGAGCTATTCGATGGCGGGCTGGCGTCAAGGGTTTCTAGTCGGCAATGCCGAAGTGGTTGGCGCGTTGGCCAAGCTCAAGAGCTATTTAGATTATGGTGGTTTTCAACCGATTCAGATCGCAGCAACGGTTGTGATGAACGAAGAACCCGACTACCCACAGTACGCGAACGGCATATACCTTGGGCGGCGCGACGCGCTGATCGATGGTCTTGCGAGCATCGGGTGGGAGATTGAAAAACCCAAAGGCACGATGTTCGTGTGGGCACCGATACCTGAGCCGTATCGCGACTTGTCGAGCTTGGAGTTCTGCACGATGTTGGTCAAAGAAGCCAAGGTGGCAGTGTCACCCGGAGGTGGCTTCGGGCCTGGCGGCGAAGGCTTCGCCCGCTTCGCGCTGGTCGAGAACGATCAACGGATTCATCAAGCCGTGCGAGGAATCAAAAAGGCGCTCACCAAACTGGATGCGCCTTAGGGAGAAGCCGGGCTCCCGTTGTGTGCGCTTGGCAGGGCCACGGTGCGCGTCCGTGGCATTGGGCGTGTCGGGCCTTGTGCGGCATCTCGCGGTTGTAGTCCCTGCAGTGTAAATGCGACTGCAAGATCGGCCACGAGGTCGATCGGCTCGTTGCGTTCGATGAGAAAATCGCGAGCGAGTCGACCGACCACACCATGAATGGCATGGGCCAGCATGTCAGGGTCGAGATCGACGACTACGCCTTCGACAATCGCCTCTTTGATGTGACGAGCTGTATCTGCAATGGCGACGTCTTCGTTGCTCGCCAGCACCGGTGAGAAGATCTCGTCGGCCGCGGCGAACTGGATGATGGCGAAGTGTTCGCGGTGCTCCTGAAACCACTGCAGGGAGGCTCGGATCCCGAGTTCGATGCGGGTCAATGGGTCGGTGGCTTCGCTAATCGCGGATTGTTGGCGGCGTCGGAGGCTGCGGTTCGAACTGCGCAATAACTCGCTCAGCAGTTCTTCTTTGGACGCGAAGTACCAGTAGAAGACGCCCTTGCCGACACCCATTTCGTCGACGATTTCGCTCACAGAAGTGGGGTGGTACCCACGATCCGCAAAGAGGCGAGCCGAAGTGCGCAGGAGGTCGTCGCGTCGTGCTTGGCCTTTGGGCGTCAGCTTGTCGCGCATTGGCGGCACACTACGGGCCATTTGACCGGTCAGTCAACCAATCGCGGGCTGAATCCGAGCCACTGCGGGGCAGTCCCGAGCGCTCGGTTCGTGCCCCCGTCAGACAGGATTCAGTATCTGTTGCTTTAGTTGTAACACCCTGGATGCCGATAGGTAATCGGGGTGGTCGACTATGAGTGAGGCAAATCCCGCGAAACCCTAGCGAGGAGACTCATATGGCAGACCTGAAGACACTGTTGCGATCCATGAACCCCGATTACGCCTTGAGAAACGCCCGTCGTGAAGTTGTCGAACACGCCAGGGTGGTAGCGGAAGTAGACGCACTTGTGCAGCGTCTGAATGTTCCTGAGCAAACGCTGGATTCGAAGCGACGCGCCTCATAGTCTGGGTCTGTGCTCTATTGGGTGATCAAAGCCATTGTCACTCCCGTCATGCGCATCATTGTGCGGGTCAAGGTTGAAGGCAAAGAGAACCTGCCGACATCGGGGCCAGTCATCCTCGCGGCGAACCATCGTTCGTTTATTGATTCGCTGTTCATCCCGTTGGTTGTGAAACGCCGGGTCACGTTTGTCGCGAAGGCCGAGTATTTCGATAGTAAGAAGACCGCTTGGTTCTTTCGCGGGGTTGGGCAAATCCCCATCCGGCGCGAGGGCGGCAGTGCATCAGAAGGTGCGCTCGCGGCAGCCGCTGATGTGCTCAAAGGTGGCGGTGTGTTTGGTATTTATCCCGAAGGCACTCGTACCCGCACGGGTCGGCTCCACCGCGGCCATACCGGGGTTGCACGCCTTGCATTGCAATGTAATGCACCGATTGTGCCAATCGGGCTAGTTGGTACCGACGAAGTGCAACCCGTCGATCGAAAGCTGCCGCGCTTCGGGCGCACGGTGACCGTGCGCTTCGGAGAGCCAATTGACATGCAGCACTATCATCTTGAAGACCAAGACCACCTGACACTGCGCGCGATTACCGACGAAGTTATGTTTGAACTGCAATCGCTGAGTGGCTACGAATATGACGACACCTACGCCACCAAGAAGGCCGAACGGCTTCCCACCGCAGAAGTAATGTTGGCCAGTTAAGCGCATGAAATAGGCGCAAATTAGTGCGCCCACGCGCGACTGCGTTCGACGGCGCGTTGCCATTCTGCGTATTTGGCGTTGCGCTCATCATCAGACATAGTTGGTGCGAACGACGCGTCGCTGCGCCATGCCGCAGCAGCAGCTTCGGGGGAGTCCCAGACGCCCTCTGCGATCCCGGCGAGGAATGCGGCACCCAATGCCGTGGTTTCTTGCACCGCCGTGCGGCGCACCGTCACTCCGCAAAGATCGGCCTGGAACTGACACATCATGTCCATCACCGAAGCTCCGCCGTCGACTCGCAATTCCAGAAGCGGTGTGCCACTCGCCTCGGTGATCGCGTCGATCACGTCTCTGGTCTGGTACGCCATTGCTTCCACTACCGCTCGTGCGATATGGGCGCGGGATGTTCCTCGGGTGATTCCAACGATGGTGCCGCGAGCGTATGGATCCCAATACGGGGATCCGAGGCCTGTGAAAGCTGGAACGCAAAACACGCCGTTGGCGTCGGCGATGCTGGCAGCCAGCGGACCGACTTCTGATGCGGCGTCAATAATTCCTATGCCGTCGCGCAGCCATTGCACTCCTGCGCCCGTGACGAAAATGGCGCCCTCCATCGCGTACGTGACCGAACCATCGGCTAACTGCCATGCGACGGTGTTCAGGAGGCCGTCGACAACAGTAGGGAGTGTGGCTCCCACGTTAGTGAGTACGAAACTGCCGGTTCCATAGGTATTTTTCGTCATTCCTGTGTTGAAGCACGCTTGCCCGAACAGCGCGGCTTGTTGGTCGCCGGCAATACCTGAAACTGCGACACGTAACCCGGCGGCGCAGTCGGGGGTAGTGACACCAGCACGGCCGCTCGACGGGACCACCTCAGGCAAGCAGGCCATTGGGACACCGATGAGCTCGCAGAGTTCGGGAGACCATCGCATGCCGCCGATGTCGTACAGCATCGTGCGGCTCGCGTTCGTCGGGTCGGTTGCATGCACTCCGCCGCGCACGCCACCGGTGAGGTTCCAAAGAATCCACGTGTCGACAGTGCCAAATGCCAGGTCGGGGCTGTCGGTGACGTCACCATCGTTGAGCAGCCAAGCAAGCTTTGTACCCGAAAAATATGGGTCGAGTACAAGGCCGGTGGATCTGCGAATGAGTGGTTCGTGGCCTGCGGTTTTCAGCGCATCGCATCGGGCCGCGGTGCGACGATCCTGCCAGACGATCGCTCGGTGCAATGGTGATCCGGTCGTTCGATCCCAAACCACCACTGTTTCACGCTGGTTGGTGATGCCGATTGCAGCTACGGTTTCGCCAGCAGCATCCAACGCTGCGACGACCTCACCGAGCACGTGGAGCGTGGTCGCCCAGATTTCGTTTGCGTCGTGTTCGACCCAACCCGGCTGTGGAAAGTATTGCGGAAATTCGCGGTATGACGAAGCAACGGGGACGCTCGCTTCGTTGACTGCGAAGGCTCGCACTCCGGTCGTGCCGGCATCGATAGCGATTACGACGGCCATGAGTTGTCTCCGATTGAGTCTTGCGCGACAGTGCGGTCCCGATAATTGAGCAGCGCTTCTGCGATGGCGAGCGAGTTCGCATCGTTGTCGAATTCGAATAGCAATGGCGGGTGCCCAGGGTGAGAAATGTGGAGGCGTCGAGGTGAATCGCGCGGCACAACCATGATGTCGTCGAGGCGATCCGCAAGCACGCGACTGCGCGGCAAGCGAGAAAAGACTCCCGCAGAATACATCATCAGGCGACGATCGGTGATGACGACATAGTCGCGGAATCGCGCCGCGGCCCATCGCCACCGTACCGGGCGCGAATACCAAACGCGACACCAGCTAACGATGTTTTCGTTCTCCTCAAGCCGCTTACTGACGAGCGACTCAAGGCGACTGCCAGCCCGGGATTGTGCCATCGCGTCACACTAGAAGGCTCAGGGCGTGGGGCGGTTGTTCGCAAACCATTGAGTCGCAAAATCCACCGTCCCCCGCATCGCCATGAACCGTGCTGCTGCGGCGCCCACGTGCCCGGAGGTTTCACAGTTGGTCTTGAGTGCAAGATCGCGTCCGAGTGATTCGAAGTCTGCGCTGTCTACATCAAATTCCTGGAACTCGACCCAGCTGCGCTCGCCATCGACGTTGATAGCCGCGCCTTGGGTTCGCCATTGGACGGACTTGTCGGTGTATTCGGCACGGGTCTCAGCGAGATGCAGCGAAGAATTGTTGGCGTGGCCGACTCCAAGCAGCAAAACTTTTGCGTCGAGATCGTAGAGGCGACCGAGTGGAGACGTGTCGCCAAAGGCGTCGTTCAGCGCATGGATTGCGACAATTTCGGCGGCGAGTGGCCCGTTTGCGGCCATGCTGTGCAGTGGATGGCTGCTTCGCAACGTGGTGCGCGAACCGCGGAAGCATTCAACGACTGCGCCCATTTGCCGTGTCGGTGTGATGTCTCGATGAAACGCCGGTGTGTGGTCGCGAATGACCTGCCACCATGATTCGGGCACGGGTGGCGCGGCCCAATGTTTGGGGTCGCTACCAGCTCCGCTGTGGGTGGGCATGACCAGGGTGCCGGTATCGCCAATTGTTTGAAGGAGTGCTTCAACAACGGCTTGTGCGCCACCCGAGACCCAACCAATTGCTGACAATGAAGCGTGCACGATGAGTATGCACCCAGGCTCCACTCCTAGTCGTTCAAGATCTTGCCGCATGGATGCCACTGTTACCGGAAGCCGGGAATTGTGAATTAGTAGCGATTCATCCATACGACATTGTTATCTGATTTCTGCTGCGCACCAGCCACTTTGTATCGCTTGCCGGAGTGCGACCGGTAGCCTGCGAGCCACATGACCAAAGTCCTTGATGACCTCATTGAACTTCTGCAAATTGAGCAACTTGAAGTAAATCTGTTTCGCGGCCATTCGCCTGATGAACGCATGCAGCGCGTGTTTGGCGGCCAGGTTGCGGCGCAGGCGCTCATAGCCGCGGGTCGCACCGTCGACGACGATCGTCATGTGCACTCGTTGCACTCATATTTCCTGCGCCCTGGCGATCCACGCGTGCCGATCATTTTCGATGTCGATCGAATTCGCGACGGCAAGTCATTCACCACTCGAAGGGTTGTAGCGATCCAACACGGCAAGGCCATCTTTAATCTCAGTGCGAGCTTTCAAGTAGTTGAAGACGGCCCGGAACACCAGTACGAAATGCCCGAGGTCGCTCCGCCCGAGGAACTACCGACATTTCTTGAGCGTGTGACGCCGTTTCGGGAGCGTTTCAGCGAGGAAATTTGGTCATGGCTTGAACGCGAACGCCCGATTGAGTCACGGTCCTGCGACGCGCCCCGATGGATCGACCCAAATCCCAGGCCGCCTGAACAACACGTTTGGTTTCGAGCCAACGGCGAGTTGCCACAAGATCCGTTGTTGCACGCATGCGTAGTGGCGTATGCCAGCGATCTCACGCTGCTCGACACCGCCGTGATGCCCCATCAAATTAACTACACAGACGACACGTTTCAGGTTGCGTCGCTTGACCACGCGATGTGGTTTCATCGGCCACTTCTCGCCGATGATTGGCTCTTGTATCACCAGAAATCTCCGTCCGCGTGCGGCGCGCGAGGCATCGCGGAAGGATTCATATATGCGCGTGATGGTCGGCTTTGCGTAACAGTTATCCAAGAGGGCCTCATGCGTCCTCGTCCCGCGTGAATCTGTTCCCGAACGGCACCTGGATTTTCAGTGATTGTTGATCTGCGCTCCGATACCGTGACTCGTCCGACGCAGGCGATGCGCGACTCCATGGCTACGGCTGAAGTGGGCGATGATCTTTCGGGTGATGACCCCACGGTGAATCGATTGCAAAGCTTGTCGGCAGCGTTGTTGGGATATGAAGCCGCTTTGTACGTCCCGACCGGAACGATGGCGAATCAATTGGCGATTCGCGCCCATACTCGCCCTGGGACCGATGTGATTTGCGCGCCTCGTGCGCATGTGTATCGTTATGAAGACGCTGGCGCGGCGCGCAATGCCGGGGTACAGATGCGTCCTGTCGAATGGGCGGACCTTGAGTCTGAAATGTTGGGCGACCAGCATCACCTTCCTGAAGTTTCTCTCGTCGCGTTTGAGAATACGTTGATGGCACACAGTGGATTGCCGTTGGATCGGTCGCTCATCGAGTCAATCCTCGCGACGGCGTCGCGATTCGACGTGCCTGTGCATTGCGACGGCGCACGCATCTTCAATGCCGCGATCGCGACTGGCGCGACTCCGCGCGAACTCGTCGCAGGCTGCTCCAGCATGATGTTTTGTTTGAGTAAAGGATTAGGCGCACCGATCGGATCGGTGTTGTGCGGCACTCGTGAATTCATCGCGCGCGCTCGGGTTGATAAACACCGGATGGGCGGCGGGTGGCGTCAGGCCGGCATCGTCGCCGCGGCCGGAATCGTGGCGTTGGAGACAATGGTCGAACGGTTACACGACGATCATCAGCGGGCGCGCGCGTTCGCAGATGCACTGGCGCTTCGGTGGCCGGGGTCGGTTGATCCGCGGCAAGTGTTGACCAATATCGTGTGTGCCGATTCTGCGGCCATGCCGAGTGATGTAATCGAGCAACTATTCAAACAAGGTGTACTTGCCGCAACAATCGATGCGCGCACAACTCGATTCATATTCCATCTCGACATTGACGATGACGGTGTAACCCACGCGATTGACTCGTTGGCGCGAGTGCGCTAGCGGGCGCGCAGCGTCGCAACTCCCTCGCCGCTGAGATCGTCGTAGGTAACTGAGCGTCCGAGAATTGCCATGATGATGGCTTCAGCCGGACCGGCAACCAAAGGCCCTTCACCAAAGCCCCAATTTAAGTCATCGGCTTCCCAACGAATCCCGTCGACTCGGCCTTTGGCGATAAAGCCGTTGGTGGCCTTCTTGCTGACAAGAAAATCCAACACGGCGCGTGCGGCCGCGGGGTCCACTGTATTCCTGAGACCGAGCGGACGACAGATGTCGGATCCGTGCGCGACGGCATCGGTCAGTGGAGCTTCAAAACCGAATGTCGGTGGTGTCCACCGATGTTCGGCAGTTGCGCGAAGTTTCGCCGCGAGTTCCGGGCCGGTTTGCGTGTCTGCACGTACCATCGCCATTGTCATCTTTTCGAGGTTGAACCCGCTCTGCGCGAATGCGATAAGGACCTTGAGTTTTGATGCTGTTGCGGGATAGGTCAGGTGTGCAACTACGTCGCGAGTCGTCCAACCGTCGCACAAGCTTGCCGTATCCCATTGAGCGTCGGTCAATGTGTCGAGGATGTCGGACAACGAACGGCGTTGAGCAACTACGAGTGGGTGCAGATCGGTCATGTAGGAATCCGTTGCGGTGGTGTCTTTTTCCAGTCGGTCATTGCCTTCAGCACCAGTCGAGCCACCACACCGGCGCCGCTCGCGGCGATCAATGCGCCGACAACAGTCGTTACTGCGAGTTGGAGTTCGCAGCTGTGCGCAGGTATCGCATAGCCATCAACTCCAGCCGCAAGGAGTTGTCGCAGCTGCGCTGGGGTTTCCGAACACGATGCCGCAACGAGACCGTAACCGATCAGCCCGCCGAACACCCCTGCGATGACAACGGCGCCGAACGCGAGGTATACGGGACCCTTGCGGACAACATTGGGATGGGTGTCGCGTACGGGATCGATTGCCACCGGGCAATCGTAGGGGGACCGGGGCGGCGATACTGGGCCGGAGCGCCGAGCCATCGCCGCTGAGATATGCCAAACTCTCACCGTGACCCTGCACGAATGGACCGTTGCGAGTGCTCTGATTGAGCGCGATGGCCAACTATTACTGGTCAAAAATGTGCGCCAGGGGGGCCGAGAAGATTGGTCGACTCCGGGCGGCGTCATCGACCGTGACGACAACACGATTCTTGAAGGGCTCGCCCGCGAAGTTGCTGAAGAGACCGGATTGCGAGTCACTCGTTGGGACGGATTGGTCTATGAAGTCGTGGCGGTGGCCCACGATCTCGGCTGGCGAATGCGCTGTGAAGTGTATTTGGCTGGAGACTTCGAAGGAGAGGTGACGATCGACGACCCTGATGGAATCGTGGTTGAGGCCGACTTTTACGACCCAACCCACACTCATGGTCTGCTGATTGGCTGCCCAGCGTGGGTTCGTGAACCGATATCCGAGTGGATCAATGAGCGTTGGGACCATGGCGACGGTTCGGGGTCGCGTCGCTACGAATACGCCGTGCGAGGCACTCGCCGCTCCGATCTTGTCGTCGAACGCTGTTGAAGATCGGTTCCGATGTTTTTGCACGTTGACCTAGATGCGTTCTTCGCTTCGGTCGAGCAATTGCTGAATCCTCAGTGGCGGGGTTTGCCGGTCATCGTCGCCGGCATCGGTCGGCGAGGCGTTGTCAGCGCGGCGAGCTATGAGGCGCGTGCCTTTGGTGTTCGGTCGGCTATGCCGACATCAGTCGCGCGGCAGCGGTGTCCGCAGGGAATTTTTGTGCAGCCTCGGTCGACGGAATACGCACGTTTGAGCGAGGAGGTCATGGAGATCTTGCGCAGCTTCACCCCCGAAGTCGAGCCGGTCTCCATAGACGAAGCGTTTCTGGCTGTCGATGGTATTCGTCGACTCCGCGGCGACGCAGTCTCGGTGGCGCGGCTCATCCGTGAGCAGGTCAAGATCGAAACCGGGCTGACGATCAGTGTGGGCGTGGCGACGACAAAGTTCCTTGCAAAGATTGCGAGTGATCTGTCAAAACCCGACGGATTGTTGGTGGTGGAGCCAGGTAAAGAACTCGCCTTCTTGCACCCCTTACCGGCTCGTCGCTTGTGGGGCGTGGGTCCCAAAACCATGGAAAAGCTTGAGCGCATTGCGGTCGAGACGATCGGGGACATAGCGGCACTGCCGTTGGAGGCTCTACGTCATGTGGTTGGACGCGCGGCCGCAGAGCATCTCCACGCGCTGTCGCACAACCTCGACCCTCGGTCGGTTACCGTCGAACGCAACGCGAAATCCATTGGCAACGAAGAGACGTTCTCGCACGATCTGCGCGAGCGCAGTGCCGTCGATCGCGAGCTGTTGCGTCTCGGTACCAAGGTTGCGGGTCGGCTGCGCGCCAGCGATGTCGCGGCATCGGTGGTAACGGTCAAACTTCGTTTCGAAGATTTCTCGACGATCACCCGTTCGCGAACGCTGCGGCAGGCATCGAGTCAGACTGCGCAAATTGTGGCGATTGCGCGCGAACTCGTCGCCGAAATTGATGTGGCGCGAGGCGTGCGCCTGCTCGGAGTGCATTGCTCGTCGCTGACCGCGCCGACCTCGGAGCACCAGGGCACATTGGACCTATTCGCAGTTTCGAGCGAGAACCTGCAACCCGGACTCGGAGAAAAATTTACAGCGGTTGGTGCACCCGCGTTCGATGAACGTCAAGCTCGCATCGATACGGTGGTCGACGCCGTGCGCGCCAAGTTCGGTAGCGAGGCGGTTGCCGCGGCCTCGCTGAGGGGCACGCGTACGGCTCAGCATGCTGGGGATGCTGGGGCCTTCGAACAAATCCAAGAAGGTGACAAGCTATGAGGCGAATCGGCATCGTTGGGTGTGGACACATTGGTACGGTGCATTCCTACGCGTTGCGGCGCTTGACGCAAGCGAATCTCATCACGGCGATGGTGACGGCAACCTTCGATACCGACTTTGCGCGCGCGGCGGAGATGGCGAAGCACCATGATGCTCAGCCGTATCACGACCTTGATCTTTTGCTCGACAATGTGGATGTCGTATGGATCTGCACCTGGACATCGGGGCATCTCGAGGCGGTTGCTCGCGCCGCTGAACGTGGGCTCGCCGTGTTCTGTGAGAAACCACTCGCAGCCACAATCGAAGACTGTCGTCGTGTCCACGAAGTTCTCGCCACAGTTCCGCATCAAGTCGGGTTGGTACTGCGCTACGCGCCAGTGTTTGCGCAGTGTGCCGAGATTGTGCGCAGCCAGGAGTTCGGACGCGTGCTAACCACAATTTTTCGAGATGATCAGTACTTCCCCGTGCAGGGGATGTACGGCTCGACGTGGCGCGCCGATCGTGAACTTGCCGGCGGCGGCACGCTGATCGAACACTCGATTCACGATATAGATCTGTTGGCCTGGATTTTGGGTGCTCCAGATTCGGTCAGTGCCGCCACGGCCCAGCGTTTCGGTTGTGAAGGCATCGAAGATACGGCGGTGCTGCATCTCGGGTACCCGGATACGAGCCGGGCAGTGATGATCAGCATTTGGCATCAGATTCTTTCCCGAGGATCAACTCGGCGCCTCGAGATCTTTTGCGAACACGCCCTGCTGTGGACTGAAGACGATTACCTCGGGCCGCTACATATCCAAACCAGTGACGGATTTCTCGAACGGTGCGGTTCCGTGCCGGATTGGGCGAATCAGCTGGATCTCCCGGAGGTATATGAAAAGTCGGTGGTGCAGTACGCGACCCCCGCCAAAGCCTTTTTGGACGCGTTGGACGGATCAGGTGGCCGCAGCAACGGTTTTCCCACCTCTGCAGAGGCGTTGGCTTCTCACCTTTTGGTTGAGGCCGCGTACCAGTCCGCGGCGGTCGGCGGGGTGCCGATTTCCGTGGTTGCATTGTGATGGGTCATTCGGTGCGCGACAATGGTGAGATGATGTCCCGCAGCACCGTGGGATTCCGTGAGGTCGAGCATGCCGCTCTCTGATGAAGAGCTCAAAATCCTGAGAGAGATCGAAGCGCAGCTCAACGCGACCGATCCCGAATTGGTTGATGCTGTCGCGAATTCCACCGTCACGCGTGCAGCGCTCGCCGCGATTCGTTGGGCCATCTTTGGCTTAGTCGGAGGCCTTGCGATCATCGTGTTGACATTTACGTCGAGTTTGGTGTTTGCCTTTGGCGGATTCCTCCTGATGCTGGCGTCGTTGTGGACGATTGCCGGAAATCTCAAGCGAATCGGTAAGGCCAGTTTGTACAACGTGTTCGGGATCCGGGAAGGCGGGATTCGTCGCTTGGTGACTGATACCAAAGAGGGAATTCGCGATCGCTTTGATCGCGGTGAGTGACGGCGGTTCTACCAACGCAAGCGGATTAGCCAGCGTCGTCGCTTGTTGGTGATGAGCTCACGCATCGCGGCATCGATCCGGTCGGCGCAATCCCAGGCGTCTTCGGCGTCGGCCTCGGCGGGTTCGAACGGCGCGTACATCGCCTCATTGTGCAACTGCGCCAATTCAACCAATGCCGCTCCTGCGGCTCCCACCCCTGCGGCAGGAGCCTCCCGAAGCGCAAATTCGACGACGGTCGTCGATGGTCGGCGATGAATGTTGAACAGCGCCAGCCGTTCGTTCGCGTACGCCCACGCTTGGGTGATTCGCGTGCGAGCCGTGCCCCTCGATCGGCGGCGATGCAATCTCACTCGGCGCGGGATTCGCCATCCTGCAAAAAGTAACAGTAACGAAGCGAATACGAATCCGGCGACAAAGGCGCTGCGCCGAGCTAACGATGTTCCCTTCGGTTTCGTATCTTGCACTCCTGCCGTTTCGATGCGATCAAGCGGCCGAAGTTTTGTTGTCGGTGTGCTTCCCTCCGATGTGGCTGTGGTCGAGGATGGGGCGCGCGACGTTGTCGTGGCGGGTGCGTTCGGTTGGTTGGGGCCGGCTGTTTGCCCGAGCTTGGTGCCCGACGGGTCGCCTGGAGTTTCCCGATCGAAACGACTTGGTGTTGGCTCGAAGCCAATCCAGCCAACCCCTTCGAAGTACATCTCGGGCCATGCGTGGGCGTCCTTCGTGCCGACGCGATAGACCTTGCCATCGAAGGTTCCAGGTTGGAATCCCACTGCGATTCGCGTCGGCATGCCGAGTGACCTAGCCATAAGTCCGAAGGTGCTAGCGAATTGCTGACAGAACCCCCGGCGCTCCTTGGTGAGGAATCGCACCGTCGCATCGTCGTTGTCGGACAGGTTGATTGATGTGTCATATTCGAAGTTGTCGCGGAAGTAATTCTGTATCGCGAGTGCCTTGTCGTATTGCGTGACTTTGTCACGGGTGACGTGGAGCGCCGTTTGTTCGATGATGGGCGGCAAGTTCTTGGGAATCAACAGGTTGCGTTCGACACCAGGTTGTTCGGTATCGATTTGTGCAGGAGCTGCTCGCAGGGTGGCAGGTGCCGCGCCCACCAACTCCGACGTCACGTCGTAGGACAAACCGGTGTGATCTTGTCGGTTAACGATCAGGGTCTTTGATTCATGGATCACTTTGAGACCGGGTACCGCCCCGATTTCAATTGGTTCAAACGCAGCTGGCAGCCATTCTCCTCCATAGGGACCCATGGCATAGCGCTGGCTCACGCGCGCGATTTGGGCGTTGGGTTGGTGCAGCGACTCAGGCAAAGAGTCGTGCGACTCCGTATCGGGATGCAGGCCCCACTCGTCGCCGTCGTAGGCTTCGAGTGCCATAAGGCGCCAGCGTGCTGGTCGGGACGACTCGACGGTGAAGAGCTCGGTGTCGTCGTTTTGGTTGAGTTGGTCGCGAATGCTGACGAGCGGCGAGATGGTACGTATCACTGACGGTCCGTCGTTGGATCCAAAGTTGCGATACTTCAAGAGCCCGGGGCTTGAGGCGCTCGGCAACTGCGGGCCGATCAGCGCGGCCGAAAACACCGCGACGGCGGCCCCAATCGCGCCGCCTGCGACGAGGCGGGAACGACGGGGAGTAGTGGTGTGGAAACCTGTTTGGCCTTCGGTGGAATGCACTGTGTGGTGAAGCAACAAGAAACCAAACACCGTCAGCAGCCAGACGACGGCAGATGTTGTATATGCACCTTTGCCGAGCGCCGCGATGGCAATGAACAGCGCGAATTGGGCGATGAGTGAACTCAGTGCACCATCGGGCTTGGCTGCACTCCATGTCGATCCACACGCGACCGCGAATACGACAACGATCGCGAGTTGCAACGCCGGTCCTTGGGGAGGTACTGGCACGATGGCGGATCGCAACACGGTTCCACTTTGACCAACCGCCTCGAACCAATTACCGATTGCCGTGAACGACGGAAGCCCGAGCCAAAGCTCGTGGGGTCGGACCACAACGTTGCTCCACCAGAATCCAATCGTGCACAACGCTCCCATCGAGACCGGGGTTGAGAGCTCAAAGCGCAAGCATGCCCAAACCACGCCGCTCGCGAGCATGGCGGAAGCTCCGACCGCGAATAGCCAGCTGTTGTGCTCGAAGACACGCGTCAGACCAAAGGCCGTGGCGGTGCTGAGGGCTGCGGTTATACCGGCGAGTATTGGGGCGTGGCGTTGTGTTGCCATGAAATAACCGCTTGATTCCATTGAGTGACGACATCGGATGCAGTAGTGGCGCAGAGGTTGATGGAGAAGCGGCGAGCCGCGGTGGATGGCGCAGAAATTGTGCGGTGGTGGCACAACACGAGGGCGAGCGCACCGCCGCGTTGCACCATGAGATCCACTGCAGCCCGGTCGGAGTCGGCCACGTCGCCCATGATCGCGATCACCGACATCGCTCGCTTTCCCCGTAGTGCTGGAATAATGCGATTCGCGGCCGAGGCTTCGATTACTGCAAGCTCATCAAGCACGCTGCCGAGGTATCTGCGCCCCGATTGTCCGAGCGGTTCGCCACTCGACGTGATGACTTCGAATGGACGCCCGGTGCGAGCGATCGCCGCCGCGATTGAAGCCGCCGCCTCGACTGCGCGCTCAAACGATTGCTCGTCGTGGGCGGCGGCGCGTGTGTCGAGCATGATCGTTGCTGGCGCCCGCCGCCGTGACTGGTCCTGGCGCACCATCATTCGGCCGCGTCGCGCAGTGGATTTCCAGTGGACGTGACGTCGATCGTCGGTTGGCGTGTAGTCGCGCAACGTGTCGAACTCGCCACCGGAATCGGGCCGACCGGCGACGTCGCGAGATTCGGCATCAACGCCGCTGCCACTCATTTCCGGCGGAGCAAGCAACTCCAACAGGCGAGGATGCACAATTACTTCCTGCGCGGTCGCTGCTTGCCAGGTGCGAGAAGCAAGACCGAATGGGTCGCCGAGCGTGCCGACTAGAGGCCCCAACACGAAGCGGCCTCTGCGGGTCGTGGGCACGCGATACGCCGCGCTCGCTTTGGCCCCACTGTCGAGTGGTTGTAGCGCGAAGCGCGCAGATCGGTCGCCATCGTCGAAGCGGTCGACGTACTGGGTGGTCGGCGATGTCGACCCGCCTTGGTTCACCACGGTGAGATCCACACGCCCTTCGCCACCCACGTGAAGATGTTCGGGTATTTCTCGCAACGCTGCCAACGCGACGTGTTGGCGTGTCGTCCAAGCGGCGCATCCACCCAGCAGCAGCCATACGCCGAGCGCGATGATCCAAAGTTGTGGGAGGCCCAACAAGCGTGCTGCCCCGACGATTGCGAAACTGCTGAAGAACAAACTCCAACCGCGGCGGGTGAACGTCACGGAGTGCTACTTCGATCCGAGGTGATCCGCAGGTACAGCAACCGATTCCAGCACCGATGAGATAACTGTGGTCGTTGAAACTGACCGCAATTGAGCTTCGGGACTCAACAACACCCTGTGCTCCAGCAAGCTCGGAGCGAGCGCTTTGATGTCGTCGGGCACGACGTAGGTGCGGCCGAGACTCGCGGCCAAAGCTCGGGCGGCACGTTGCAAACTGATGACGCCGCGCGGACTGACGCCCAGCATCAGATCGCGGTGATGGCGAGTCGCATCCGCGATGTCAACCATGTAGCGCTTGACTTCTGGAGCCACAAATACCCCACTCAGTCTGGCCGTCCAGTGTGCGATGTGGGCCGCGCTGGTGACCGGCCGCAGAGTTTCTGCAACTAACGATCCGTCGGTGTGGGCTTCGAGTATCGCAAGTTCCGCGTCGCGTTCGGGATATCCGATGCGGAGCCGCATCATGAAACGATCGAGTTGCGCTTCGGTCAGGGGATAGGTGCCTTCGAGTTCGATGGGGTTTTGGGTTGCGATCACCATGAACGGCGGCGCCAATTTGTGCGTGATCGAGTCGACCGTCACTTGGCGTTCTTCCATCGCCTCGAGCAGCGCGGATTGAGTTTTCGGAGCTGCACGATTGATTTCGTCCGCGAGCACAATATTGGCAAACACGCCGCCAGGGCGGAATTCGAAATCGTTCGTCGACTGATTCCATATGGAGATGCCAGTGACATCTGACGGCAATAGGTCGGGCGTGAATTGCACGCGGCTCCAACTTCCGCCGATCGAGTGCGCGAGTGCCTTCGCCAACAAGGTCTTGCCAACCCCCGGTACATCCTCGATGAGGAGGTGTCCTTCGCCAAACAGCGAGACCAGCGCGAGGTGTACCGCGCGCCGTTTGCCTCGAAGCACTCCCTCTATTTGGGAGGCGAGCCGTTCGAATGTTGCTTGAAAATCGTTGGAGTCTGAAAGCGCAAACGGCACCGCAGGCTCGGCGCGCGTTCCGTTGGGCCCGGCTTTGGTATCCATCGTGCTCCTCTTCCCCACGACCTGTGGACGACACACGCTACCGTTGCGCAACATGGCTCGCACCGCGCCTCCAACGTTGTCGAAGCGACTCGTGGTCGGTTGCGTGTTGGCCGTCGTGGCACGTCCGCGCTTGTGGCCGACTGCGATTCGGTTGCTCTTCAGAGCCGCGCCTCGCAGCTGGTGGCGGACGCCGCCTTTCTTGCCGATTCCCGACGCTCGCTACCTTCACTTTCGCTACTCGACTGCGTACGGTCGCAGCGGGGCACCGAGAACTCATGAATTTGTCGCGTACCTTCACTGGTGCGCCAACTACGGTTTGACTATTAACGAGCGCTGATGTTTTCGGGAGGTGAGCTGGAATGGCCGCAGCGTTATTGCTGAATGCCACGTTCGAGCCGCTCTGCGTGGTCCCAGCGCGCCGTGCTGTTGTTTTGGTGTTGCGTTCGAAAGCCGAAGTTATCGAAGCCGGCGAGGGTGTATTTCGGTCTGAGCGTGCAGTGTTGCAAACGCCGAGCGTCATCCGCCTGACACACTATGTGCGGGTCCCGTACCGCAATTCAGTGCCGCTGTCGCGCAGAGCAGTGTTTTTTCGTGACGAACACCGTTGCCAATACTGTGGTCGGGCGGCCGAGAATCTTGATCACATCATCCCGAAAAGCCGCGGTGGCCGCCACACGTGGGACAACGTGGTGGCATGCTGTCGGCCGTGTAATTCTGGCAAAGGCGATCGATTACTGAGCGAATGCAGCTTGCAATTGCGTCGGGTTCCGGCACCACCCTCAGCGTCATTGTGGATTGTTGCTGCGATGTCGACGGTGGATCCGTTGTGGTCGGAATATCTGGGCCAGGCCGACCCTGCCGCGTAATGAGGTGGTGGTGCCTTGGTGGTGCGCGGCCCGTACGCGCCGCAAGATGGCGTGCCAGGGATGCTTCCGGGTCACCATCACACAGGTATAAATGCGGATGATATGTAAATAAGGCCCTGTTTCGCCGCAGAAATGTTTGAATATTGCGCGAGAAAGGGTGAAAAATGGTGTTGCATGGCGCGAAGTGGGGGTGTATGGTGACCTTGGTAACAAGGTGGCAAGGTGTCCACCGGCCTGGTGGTGCAGCGCAGTGTTTCTCTCACGTTCAACTCACTCGCTGGATGACAAAGGTCGCGTGATCCTTCCAGTCAGATGGCGAAACGCGCTCGAGGGGGGTGCCTACGTGACGGAATATTCCAATGGATGTTTGGCGGTCTTCGACCCCGAAGAGTTCATGAAGGTTGCTGAACGTGTGCGCTCAGTATCCCAACGGGGCGCGAGCGAGCGATTCATGACGCTGTCATTCTTCTCGTCTGCAGTGGATGTGGCGCCCGACAAGCAGGGCCGCATCGCAATTCCGCTGCACCTTCGCGAGTACGCCAACCTCGACGGCGACGTCGTACTCGCTGGTCATTTCGATCATATTGAAATCTGGAATCCATTGGAGTACGACCGGCGGAAAGGGGAAGGAACCACGATGCTGCACTCAGAGCGCGGCATCGGCGTCTTTAGCGGTCCGTAACACGATCGGACCCAGCTCGAACTCCCCGGTCACACGGTTGATATGGCCCTACTCCGCCCGCCTTACAGCTGTGCCGACCTTGGGAGAGACAACCCTGCGGCTCTTTGTCGATCGGGGAGTTCGAGCTCGGTCTGGCCGCGCGGATAACGGCTTGCGAACGAAACGAGAGGGTAGAGGTGGCGGAGTTCTCGCACCTTCCGGTGATGGCCAGGGAGGTGGTGGAACTGCTCCTGCCTGTACCCGCCGGTTTGATTGTCGACTGCACACTTGGAGGGGGAGGCCATGCAGGCCTCTTGCTCGACGCGCGCCCCGATTGTCGGCTGCTCGGTATCGATCGCGACGGCGTTGCACTCGCGGCCGCACAGAGTCACCTCGAACGTTTCGGCGATCGAGTGGAGTTCATTCATTCGGAATTCGGCCGGCTGCGAGACGCAGTTGGTCCACGGGAGGAACCAGTTGTGGCAGTGCTCATGGATCTTGGCGTGTCCAGTCCGCAACTCGATCATCCCGAACGCGGATTCTCGTACCGTTACGACGTAGCACTCGACATGCGCATGGATTCGCGACAGTCACTCACTGCAGCAGTTGTTGTCAATGAATACGACGAAGCTGAACTGGCCTCGCTGATCGCTCGCTACGGTGAAGAACGCTTTGCGCGCCGTGTGGCCCATGCAATCGTTGCTGCGCGCCCATTACATACGACTGGCGAGCTCGTTGCAGTAGTTACGAAGGCGATACCCGCGGCGACTCGGCGCACCGGGGGCCACCCTGCAAAACGCACGTTCCAAGCGATCCGAATGGAAGTGAATCGCGAATTGCCCAATCTCGCCGACGGACTCGACGAATCAGTTCATCTGCTCGGACCCGGTGGTCGTGTGCTCGTGATGGCGTATCACTCGCTTGAGGATCGCATGGTGAAACAAAAGATGCGCGCTTGGGCTGATGACGGCCGATCTGATCATGCCGTCGCCAAGATGCCAGTCGTGCTCGGGCGACAACCATTGACCCGACTCCTCACCCGCAAGGCCTTGCGGCCGACTGCCGATGAATTGGCAGCAAATCCACGTTCGGAGAGCGTACGGCTGCGCGCGAGCGAACGCGTCTCGCCGTCATGAGTGCTCCAGCGGTTCGATCAGCGCGCAGTGCAATCGCGGCTCCCGACGCACTGTTGCCCCGCCGGCCCGAACGCCGCGCCAAGCTGGAGGCCGTAGCTGCTCAGCAGCGCCGCCGTCAGCGACGGTCGGTCGTTGCTGGCACAATGATCGCTAGCGCCTTTGCCGCGAGTCTCTTCCTGGTCGTGTCTATGCATGTGCACATGGCGCAGAACCAGTTCGGTCTTCAAGGCATTGAACGAGACACCCTCGAACAACAACGTGTCAATGAGCGATTGCGCAATGATGTCGCCACGCTCTCCGCGCCTGACCGAATTGTCCAAGAAGCACGTCGTCTCGGCCTGATTCCTCCGGAAACGGTTACCCCGATCTCGGTGGAAGATCAACGCTGAGATGAAATCGGTCGCGGACGCACACGGTGCTTCATGGATGGGAATTGACACGGATGACGCGGCGCTTTAGATCTCCACTTCTCCCGGCGCGGGCTCCCGACGGTCGGCGCACGGGTCAGGCCGCGCGTGCGACCAGGGGGCGCGTCGCGCCGCCGAACCCAAATGATGTCCGCCGTCGTGTTGCACTGGATGACCGGGATCCGATGCGTGGGCCCCTCGAGCTCGCTGATCCGCGAGCTACGAAGCCGCGCCCTCGCGCTCCTCAATCAACTCGCGTTGCGGCAACTCGACTTGTCGTCGTAGATGCACAACTGGTGCGCGCAAAGCGCGATCGGAGTCGAATTGCCATCATGGCAACGTTGATTATTGCGTTGCTGTGCGGTGTCGTTGCTCGGCTTGTCAACGTTCAAATCGTGCAGGGCGACCGGTGGCGCCAAGAGGCGAAAGATCAATCAGCGAAACGCACCGAAACGCTTGCCCCTCGGGGCACAATCTTCGACCGCAACGGCAATCCGCTTGCCGACGACGTGCCCAGTGATCGCGTTGTTGTGAACCCAACCAAGGTTGACAACGCTCGTTATTACGCTCATGTGTTGACTGGTGTTCTGGGGATGGACGAAGAGCGGTTGTACGAATTGATGCAACCGGTGCGGCGCAGTGACGGGACTCAGTTGCAGTATCGCGTGCTCGCGGATTCTGTTGATGTGAACACCGCGGCTGCGATTCGCGACATGGAGTTTTCAGGAATCTGGGCCGAGCCGCAGCCGCGCCGCGATTACCCGGCTGACTCACTCGCCGCTTCGCTGATAGGGGCAGTGCAACCATCAGCCTCAGGAAGCGAAGGCAAAGCTGGGGTCGAGTTTATGTTTGATCAAGAACTGAAAGGTCGCCCAGGAGTTGTTATCGCAGATCGTGACGCCAAGGGACTAGCTATCCCTCGATCTGAAGAATTGAATTCGCCGACCGTCGCCGGACTTGACGTCATGATGACGATCGATACGGGAATTCAATACCAGACCGAACAAATTCTCTTCGATCAAGTGCTGGCTCAGCAGGCCCGAGGAGGAAGCGTCACTGTCATGGATTTGACTGATGGTGATGTACTGGCGATGGCGAGTGTGACCGGCGGGCTCAGCCGGTCAGGTCCTCACCTCTCGACGGCCTCGCAAGGTAGCCAGGCTGCAGTCATGGGTTATGAACCTGGTTCTGTCATGAAGATCGTGACAATCGCGTCGGCGCTTGAATCGAAGTGCATTACCGAAGACAGTGAATTTCTAGTTCCGCAATCGATGAAGAATGGGTCGTACACGATCACTGATGATGAAAGCCATGGCACCGAAACTTGGCGCCCGATCGATATTCTCACCCATTCCTCTAATGTCGGCACCGCGATGATTGCGCGGCAGTGCACGAATGACAGCCCGCAGGAATTCGACGCATGGCTCCGCAAATTTGGATTTGGGAAACCGACGGGTTTGAAGTATCCCGGCGAGGCGACCGGCCTCCTGGTCGACCCAAAGGACTATGGCGACTCGGGAATCGGCAGTAACGCGATCGGCTATGGAGCTGTCGTATCGCCGCTGCAGGTTCTTGATTCGTACGCGGCGATCGCTCGTGGTGGCCGTTTCGTGCACCCGAGAGTCGTTCGGGAAACCGTGGATGCCACTGGCAACCGGAGCGCGCAAAGAATCAAAGAAGGCAGCACCATCGTCAGCGAGCAAACTTCAGCCGCACTGCGAACAATGTTCGCGAGCGTAGTTACCGAGGGTACGGGAGTCTGTGCGGCAGTGCCTGGTTTCGAGGTCGCTGGCAAGACCGGTACGGTGCGCAAGCGCAATGCTGCCAACGGATCCCACTATGCGTCGTTCGTTGGATTTGCGCCCGCGCGGTCGCCGCGAATAGCAGTGATGGTGGTACTCGACGACCCCGCAGAAACGTATGGCGGTAAGGCGGCGGCGCCGGTGTTTAGCGAAGTGATGTCGGTAAGTTTGGCGCGTATGCAAGTGGCACCCGAATCGTCAGCACCTGGCGTGCAATCCCAATTTGAAACCGCGCATGGACACGCTCGTCGTCAGGGTAAGAATTGCTCGGTCCCGCACGGTGAAACGCTCCGCAACCTCGTGAAGCTTCGAAATGAACCGCCGACCACAACCACGACTCCTACGAAGACGAAACCCAAGACAACGCCTACAACGAAGCCAGCAAGCTCCGCGAACGATGGAAACGGCCCAGCTTCGACATCCTCGATTGGAACCGTTACGACTGGCACGTCTGCACCGAAATCGAACAAGAGTTCATCGTCCGCCAGCTCCACATCGACGAGCGGTGCCGGAAGGCGTCCCTCGGGCGGAAGTCCGTCGACAACGCGGCCCTAGCGTGGCGTATGGCAATGGCGTTGCAAGAACTCATCGAACTGAGCTCCGTGCGCGCGACTCGTATACCCGAACACGCAGCATCGATCCGCGTGACTTCCGTCGAGTGCGATAGCCGGGCTGTAGCCCCGAACGCGTTGTTTTGTGCGATCCGGGGTCGCAATTCCGATGGCCATGACTTCGCTGTTGAGGCGCAGCTTGCGGGCGCATCAGCCATCTTGGTGGACCATTTGCTCCCGATCGACATGCCACAGATTCTTGTGGCGGACACTGCTGCGGCAACCGGTGCCCTCTCATCGGCATTTCTTGGTCATCCTTCCCATCAAATGCGGGTGTTGGGCGTTACTGGCACCAATGGCAAGACGACGGTGACTCATCTGTTAGAAGCCATTTCAATCGCCGCTGGTAAATCAACTGGAGTTGTGGGGACGATCGAGACGCGATTTGTCGGACAGACAGTGGCATCGAAGCACACGACACCTGATCAGTGCTCTATGCAGCAGTTGTTCGCGGCGATGCTCGATGCTGGTGTTCGCGATGTCGCGATTGAGGTCTCGTCACATGCGCTCGATCAGTCCCGCGTGACTGGTACTCGTTTCGCAGTGGTGTGCTTTACCAACTTGGGCCGAGACCATCTCGACTACCACGAGTCGATGGGTGCCTACGGCGCCGCGAAAGCGCGACTATTCACATCGCAATATGCCCCAGTTGCAGCCATCAATGTCAACGACGACTTTGGTGCCGCGTTAAAAAGTCACGCAGAGCTCAACGGAGTCGACGTTTGGACGTATGGAGCGCGGGCGAGCGATGTGTACGTCGAAGACGTGCGGTTCGAAGCCGCTTGTACAAAGGCACGAGTTGTGTGCGTTCGAACCGACGATGAGTTCGAGATCGAGACCCCGCTGGTTGGTGCGTTCAACGTGGAGAATGCGTTGTGCGCCATCACCGCGCACCTCGCGATTGGTACTCCGACTGACGTGATCGTTCGTGGCTTGGGTTCTGCGCAACCAATACCCGGAAGGCTCGAACGAGTAAGTGGTGCGTCAGATACTTGCAATGTGTTCGTGGATTACGCGCATACTCCAGACGCGCTGACAGCAGTCATTGCTGCGTTGCGTCCAATTGCCGTGCCAGGCGCGATGTTGCGTGTGGTGTTTGGCTGTGGAGGCGAGCGCGACCGCACGAAGCGTCCAGAAATGGCGCGAGTCGTTGCCGCGGGTGCCGATTCCGCGACGATTACTTCCGATAATCCGCGTGGCGAAGCTCCCGAATCGATTGTTGCCGATGCGCTTGCGAATTGGCCACAGCATTTGGTCGTTCCGAAAGTCGTGCTCGATCGGCGTAGTGCAATCGAGCAGGTGCTGCGCGACACGAAACCTGGGGACATCGTGCTCATCGCTGGCAAGGGTCATGAGGTGACTCAAACCATCGGTGACCAAACCATTCCGTTCGATGATCGCGCGATCGCACGAGAAATTCTTGCGAGACTTCGGTGAAAGTAACGGTGGAGAGCTTGCTCAGAGCGACGGGAGGTCAACTCGTTCAGGGCGACCGGTCAACCATTATCGAATCGTTCTGCAACGATTCGCGCTTACTTCGGCCTGACAGCTGTTTCGTAGCTATTCGCGCCGAACGCGACGGGCACGATTTCATCGGGGATGCGAGTGCGCATGGAGCATCGGTGGCACTGACTGATCGATCGATTGATTCCACCGTAGGTCGCGACATCGCGATTGTTCGGGTTGGCTCGACCCTTGAGGCACTGGCTGACATCGCCCGACAAGTCCGTCATGAAGTGCTGGCCTCGGCGAACGTCGTTGGGATAACTGGGTCCACTGGCAAAACCTCAACCAAGGATCTTTGTGCAGGTGCGCTACGAAGCGTTCGCGTGCACACCACCTCGCAGTCATTTAACAATGAAATCGGGCTCCCCCTCACGATTCTTGACGCACCCGAAAACACCGAAGTGCTCGTGCTTGAAATGGGGGCGCGATTTCGAGGAAATATTCAGGAGCTCTGCGATATCGCAGCACCGTCGATCGGCATCATTACGAACATCGGGCTCGCGCATGCCGAACATCTCGGAGGCATTGCGGGTGTCCTCGCGACCAAAGGGGAGTTGTTTGCATCGCTTCCCGAGAATGGTTTGGCCATACTGCCTGCGGGTGAATTTGCTGACGCGCTATCGGAGCGTACGAGCGCCGAGACAATGCGTGTGGGTTTGAAGGCCGACGCGAGTGCCCGACCCGACGTAACTGTGCACGTCGTCGATCTCGATGAAGAGCTGCGACCGACGGTGCGTATCGAGTCGCCATGGGGCGCCGCTGAAATGCGAGTCGGATTGCGCGGCGCCCACCAAGGCGTGAATGCCGCAATGGCGTTCGTTGCGGCACTGCGTTGCGGCGTCGAGGTCGAAGCCGCCGCAGATGGAATTTCACGTGCGACCGGCTCTGACTGGCGGATGGAAGTGGTCACGGTCGCGAATGACGTCACGCTGATCAACGACTCGTACAATGCGAACCCGACGTCGATGCGTGCAGCCATCGACGCGCTCACACAAGCACCGTGCCGAGGACATCGCATTGCAGTCGTGGGAAGCATGCGCGAACTTGGACTGCACAGCGAAGAGGAGCACTTGAAGCTCGGTGCACGGTGCGCCGAAGCGCCGATCGATATCCTCATCTGCGTCGGCGAAGAAGGAGCATGGATTGCCCGCGGCGCGGAGCTGCGGATTGACTCCATGACCGGCCGAAGATTCGCTACCGTCGATACGGTGAAAGATGCTGAAGCCGCCAGTGCAGTTTTGGAGAAAGTAGTAGGGCCTGGCGACACGATTTTGGTGAAAGCAAGTCGGGCGTTGGGGCTTGAAGCTGTGGCGAAATCGGTACAGGGCTACCCGACTCGCGGCGGTGCGTCGTGATTGCTCTGTTCTTGGGGCTCGCCGGTGGGTTCGTGTTCACTGTTGTTTCGACACCGTTTCTCATTCGGTGGCTTCGCGCGAATTCAGTTGGGCAGCAGATCCGCGACGATGGCCCGACCGAGCATCCCCACGTTGCCAAAGTCGGAACGCCCACCATGGGCGGACTCACGTTGGTGGCAGGTGCCTTGGTTGGCTATGCAATCGCCCACCTGAGGCGTGGGCAATTCGCTTTTGCTAGGTCTGGGTTGCTTCTGATGGCTTTGCTCGTCGGGTGCATGATGATTGGGTTCCTCGACGATTATCTCGGAATCAAGCACTCGCGGAATCTTGGGCTTCGTAAACGCGGGAAGTTGGTCGGGCAACTGGGCGTGGCATTCGTGTTTGCGTATCTCGCCGTGCACTGGGCAAACGTTTCAACCCGTCTTTCGTTTACTCGTGAGTTCGAATTCGACCTCGGGGAGTGGGGATGGATCGTGCTCGCCGTTGGCATGATTATGGCGACCACCAACGCGGCGAATCTCACTGACGGCCTCGACGGACTGCTCACTGGTACTGGTGTATTGGTATTCGGAGTATTTGCGATCATTGCCTTTTGGCAGTTTCGTCATGCAGAAATTTATTCCGTACTTCCGGCACAAGCTCTGGATCTGATGGCGGTTGCCGCTGCGCTCGTCGGTGCGTGCACTGGCTTTTTGTGGTGGAACGCGGCCCCAGCGCGAGTCTTCATGGGCGACACCGGTTCGATGGCGATTGGGGGCGCAATGGCTGGGCTCGCGCTGCTTACCCACACGCAGTTGCTACTTCCGATTCTTGCAGGATTGTGTTTGGTTGAAACGTTGTCGGTGATCGCGCAAGTCATTTCGTTTCGTGGCTTTGGGCGTCGCATACTGCGAATGTCGCCGATCCATCATCATTTCGAGTTGCTGGGTTGGCCGGAAACGACCGTGACAATTCGCTTTTGGATTTTCGCGGGAGCGTGCGCGGCGTTGGCATTGGGGCTCTTTTATGCGGACTTCTTGGGGATTCCAGGAGTCACCGATTAATATGCAGCCCGCGCTCGTTGTCGGACTCGCGAAGACCGGACTCGCAGTTGCGAAGCAGCTGATTTCCGAAGGCCGCGCGGTCGTCGTGATCGACGATGGCCCGTTGACCGCGTCAATGCGCCTTCGCGTCGACGAAGTGCTTCGAATCGGCGCGCGCGTTGAAATTGGCCCTGATTCACAGCGACTGTTCGCGTTGGTTCGCGAGTGTGAGTTCGTTGTGCCGAGCCCCGGAGTGAGGCCGAGTCACCCAGTTCTTGTCGCGGCTCGAGAAGGTCAAACTCCTGTCCGCAGCGAAATTGATCTCGCGGCTGAACGGTTTTCGTTTCCGATCGTTGCGATAACGGGTACGAACGGCAAGACCACCACGGTCGAAATGACCACGGCGATGCTGCAAGCAGGGGGGTTGAAGGTGGCGAGCGGCGGCAACATTGGCACACCGCTCATTTCGTTTGTGGGCGACGACCTTGATGTGATCGTGGCTGAGGTTTCGAGTTTTCAGTTGGAGTTCGTCACGCAGCATTGGCGTCCGAGGGTAGCGGTGATCCTGAACATCGCTGATGACCATCTCGACTGGCACGGCACATTGAATGCGTACAAAGCGGCCAAATCACGAATCGCCCGTTTCCAAACGCAGGACGACGCTTTGGTGCTGAATATTGACGACGATGTTGTGCGATCAATTTCGGTTGACGGCTCAACTGATCAGAGATCCCGATTGAGGCCTAAGGTTCTAACTGTCACGATCGCGGAAAATGGGGACGGCGAATTTCGTGTTGAACGGGAGGCGCTCGTTGCGTACGGCGAAGAAATGGTGAAGATTGCCGAGTTGCCCCGGAGCCTTCCACACGACCTCACCAACTCGCTCTGCGCGTGTGCAGCGACCTTCGCTACGCGATCGCTGCTCGGCGCGTCTGCGGATCTTGCGAGTGTCGTTTCGGTCTTGAGAAATTACGAAACCCTCCCTCACCGTGTGCAGTTCATCGGCGAGAATCTCGGAGTGAAATATTTCAACGATTCGAAGGCGACGAATCCGCACGCCACGCTTCGAGCCGTATCGGCCTTCGACTCGGTCGTATTGATCGCTGGTGGCCTGAACAAGGGCCTCGATCTTTCGATCCTTCGATCGGTCGTCTCTCGGATTCGTTCGGTGGTCGCGATCGGAGCCGCGGCCGGCGAGGTCGCGGCGGCATTCGAAGGATTCGTTGAAGTGCAGCGTGCAACGGGAATGGCCGACGCGGTGCGGCGATCCGCCACTGCCGCTCAGTCGGGCGATGTGGTGTTGCTATCTCCGGGTTGCGCATCCTTTGACATGTATCCCGACGGATACACCGCGCGCGGCGATGATTTCGTGAGGGAAGTGTTGTTGATGAGCGAGGAGTCCGTCGCATGAAACAGCGATTACAGAATCTGTGGGCCAGCGCCGGGTTTCCTCAAGCCACCCGCGACGGAGCGCCGTTGTTTTGGATGATCGCGCTGCTTGTAGGCGGGCTCACCGTCATCGGGTTGGTGATGGTGTTGTCGGCATCCTCGGTAATGCTGATTTCAAAAGACAATTCTGCCTGGTACCTATTTAATCGGCAGTTAATGTTTGCGGCGATCGGTGTCGTTGCTTTCGTTGTCGGCGCGCGAATTGACTATCGGGTGTGGCTGCGATGGGCACCTTGGTTGCTTGTGACCACCGTCGGCTTCTTGGTGTTGGTATTGGTGCCGGGAATCGGTATGCGGGTGAATGGCGCCCAACGCTGGATCGGGGTCAACAGCACCTTCGGCTTCCAACCAAGCGAATTCGCCAAGTTTGTCTTGCTGATATTCGCGGCCCGCTTGTTGACTCGGCGTCTTGATCAGTTGGAAGATGTTCGCCGCGTGCTGATACCGCTACTCATCGTCATGGGCTTCGTGTGTTTCTTGGTGATGTTGCAACCCGACCTCGATACCGCGATTGAAGTCTCGTTGATTGTGACAGGCGTTCTCTTTGCGGCAGGGATACCTCGACGACAATTGTTTGCCCTGATGGCTGGCAACGTTGTTGCTGTGGGCATCCTCGCCGTTGCCGCGCCGTATCGATTTCGTCGCCTCACTACGTTTTTGCACCCACAAGATGATCCACTGAACACCGGCTACCAAATCAAGCAGTCGCTGATTGCGCTTGGTAACGGAGGATGGTTTGGCGTGGGTCTTGGCAACGGTCACGCAAAGTGGCGATTTTTGCCTGCGGCACACACAGATTTTATTTTTTCGATTATTGGTGAGGAGACGGGCCTCGTGGGCGCGTCGTTTGTATTAGGGCTCTTTGTGGTGTTCGCAGTACTCGGCTGCAAAATCGCGCTGCGGGCCCCGGATCGCGGTGGAATGTTGATCGCGGCCGGGATTACTACATGGGTGTGTGGGCAAACCGTGATCAACGTCGCGATGGTGGTTGGGCTTGCTCCGGTCACGGGTACACCACTTCCGTTTATTTCGGCTGGTGGAACGTCATTGGTCGTGCTGATGGGGGCAGTTGGGGTGCTCTCGAATGTCGCGCGGCAGTGCTCGTTGCCCGCGCCAGTGCAATCGTTCGCTCATCCCGCAGTGCGACGTGCGCGCACAATGCGACCAGCGCCGAGCGCATGAGCATCGCGGCGCAGCCGCGTGTGTTCGCGTTGGTTGCTGCGGGCGGCACTGGGGGGCACGTATATCCAGGAATTGCGGTCGCCGACGCCCTGGCCGAGATTGGGCATCCTCAATCGTCTATTCGTTTCGTCACTGAGTCTCGACCAGTGACGACGACCGCAATTTCTAACGCCGGGTATGCCTACGACGTGCTCGCGCTCCAACGTGGCTTGCAGCGACGGCTGACGGTGGCGAACGTCGTGGTGCTCGCACAATTTCTGAAATCGCTCACACAATCGGTTCGTATCGTGAGGCGCTACCAGCCCGAAGTGGTTGTGGGCTTTGGTGCTTACGTCACTTTGCCGCTGATTTTGGCGGCGCGTTTGTTGCGAATCCCAGTGCTTGTTCACGAGCAAAATGGTTACCCCGGATTAGCCAATCGCATCGCGGTCGCCCTTGGTGCAAACGCGGCGGTGTCGGTAGAGGGCACGAAACTCGCGCGTGCTTCGATGACAGGCAATCCTGTACGCCCTGATATTGCGAGCGTCGTCCGCTCGCCGCAATCGCCACCATTGATCGCGTTCGTCGGAGGTTCGCTTGGCGCCGCGGTGCTGGACACCGTCGCGCTGGATCTATTTGACCGGTGGCGGAGCCGAGACGACGTTCAAATTCGCCACGTGAGCGGCCAACGATCCTTTGCAAAATGCGCGGCAACATTGGATGGTTTACGGCGCGACGGCGACCGGTTACATTTCGAATTGGTCGCCTATGAACACGACATGGCGTGCTTGTACAAGCGTGCAGCTTTGATGGTGACCCGTTCTGGTGGCAGCGTGGCTGAGCTCGCGGCCGCCGCGATGCCTGCAATATTGGTGCCGTGGTCGGGAGCAACCGAGCACCATCAGCACACGAATGCCGAAGCTCTCGCCCGTGATGGTGCAGCGGTCGTGGTCGATGAAACACATTGCGATGGCGCAACTCTGTCTACGTTGATCGACTCGCTGCTGGCAGACGAAGCTCGACTTACGGCCATGAGCGTGGCTGCGCATGGCATGGCTCGACCTGATGCTGCAGTGCGCGTTGCGCGTCTGTGCGAATCGATCGCGAAACCGCGCCTGTGAACCGCGCGCTGCAACCCTCAAGCCTCGTGCACATCGTCGCGATCGGCGGTGCAGCCATGAGTGGCATTGCGCGGTATTTACAACAGCTTGGTCACAAGGTGGTTGGCTCTGATGTCCGCGAAACGAGTACGACTGCCGCGTTGAGGTCCGAAGGAATCGTGGTCGAGATCGGCCACCGCGCATCGAACGTTCATCCGAAGATCGATTTGGTCGTGTACTCAACGGCAGTGCCGCAGGACAATGTCGAACTCGTTGCCGCACAGTCGTATGGCATACCCGTTGTGCACCGATCGTCAGCCATGCAACTGATCGTGGCGTCGAAGCCCGCGGCGGCGGTGGTATCTGGCACACACGGTAAGACAAGTACGGCGAGCATGCTCACAGGGATCTTGCGAAGCGCAGGCCATCACCCGAGTTTCTTCATTGGCGGCACACCAGCTGCCCTTGGCACGAACGCATTGTTTGATGTGGATGGCAAGTGGATCGTCGTTGAGGGTGATGAGAGCGATCGTTCGTTCTTGGCATTTGACCGTTCGGCTGTTTTGGTCACCAACATTGAAGCTGATCATCTTGAGCATTGGGATAACAGTTTCGCTCGGTTGGTTCAGGGCTTCGAATCGTTCGTTGACGGGTGCTCAGGACCCATTGTGTTGTGCCACGATGACATCACGACCCGTTCGGTGGCCGCGGCGCGGTCGCAGGCGCGTACCTATGGTTTTGATGCCGAAGCGCAGTACCGCTTGATTTCGTACCGCTCAGAGTCTTCAGGCGTGCGCCTCGTGATGGAAGCCCCTCACGGCGAACAGGTCGAGGTGCAACTGCGCCAACGCGGACGAGATATGGCAACCAACGCGCTTGGCGCGGCCACACTTGCTCATCAGCTTGGTCTTGCCTGGCCTGCAGCCGTGATTGGCCTTGAGTCGTTTCGAGGCGTTGCTCGGCGATTCGAACACCGAGGTTCGTGCAACGGCGTCGATTTGGTTGACGACTATGCCCATACGGCAACCGAGATCGCGACAACGCTGGCGCGCGCTAGGGAAGGAAGCTGGAATCGCGTCATTGCGGTGTGTCAACCACACCGTTATACGCGAATCGCGGCACACGGTCATGAATACGGTGAAGCGTTGCGATCCGCCGATCTGGTTGTCGTCACCGCGCTCGACCCCGCGTTCGAGGCCCCGATTGAGGGAATCGACGCCTCGATCGTCGTCGATTCGGTTCGCAAGGCTGCACCGAACGGTGTCGTTGAATTCATAGAACAGTTGGACGACCTAGCGGATTTGCCGTGGCGCCTTGGTCGACCTGGAGATGTCATTGTCACATTGGGATGCGGCACCATCACCGATGCGCACGCGCTGTGGGCCTTAGAAGCGCGGAAATATGAAGACTGAAGGCGATTGGGTCGAGCGCTTTGTATCGGCCGTCGGTTCGGCGGTTTCGCTCGAAAGGGATGCCCCTGCAGGCGCGCTCTGTACTTGGCGCGTTGGTGGACCGCTTCGGGTCGTCGTTCGGCCGAACTCAAGATCAGAGCTCATGACGTTGGCCGAGGCGCTGCCAGAGGGGCTTCCAACGTTGGTGATAGGGCGCGGCTCAAATTTGTTAGTCAGCGACCGCGGGTTCGACGGTGTCTGTGTCATGTTGGGCAGCGACTTCGAATCCATCGAGATGTTGTTGCCACCAGGCGCAGGCGTCGATGCTGGTGCAGATGCAGTAGTGGTGAGCGGGGGAGCAGTCCCGCTGCCAGTGCTCGCTCGTCGCAGCGCAGCGAGTGCGGTTGCAGGCTTGGAGTTCTACGTCGGTATCCCCGGTTCGGTGGGCGGGGCGGTGCGCATGAATGCTGGCGGACACGGACAAACGACTGCGGAAGTGTTGCTTGATTGCGAAGTGTTTGATCTTGCGAATGCGTCGCTGAACACGATCGCCGCGCATGAACTTCGCTTCGACTACCGGTCATCGGCGATTCGACCAACTCAGGTTGTTACGAGTGCACGATTCCGTGGCGTGCTCGACCTGCGCGATGCCTGTGAGCGGCGCATTGATGATGTCGTGGCGTGGCGGCGGGCGCATCAGCCGGGAGGAGCAAATGCGGGTTCGGTGTTCGCAAACCCACACGGTGATAGTGCGGGCCGACTGCTCGACACCGCGGGCTGCAAGAACGCGGCGGTTGGTGGAGCCGAAGTGAGTTCGAAGCACGCCAATTTCATCCAGGCAAACCCCGGCGCGACCGCTAACGATGTGTATTCGCTGATTTCGTTCGTGAGGTCTCGTGTCTACGCGGTGCACGGCGTCGATTTGCAACCTGAGGTGCAGTGCGCGGGCTTTGAGTATCCACCGGACCTACACAAGGAACTGTCAAAATGACTTCGATGCGGACTGTGAACCGACCCTCGAGCGATCGGTCCGACGATTTACTCGAGGGGACTGCCTACGCACAGATGGGCGGGTTCTTCGAGCCTCAATATTCGCAGCTGGAAATCGACCATCGATTCGTGCAGCGCCGCGAAGGGGTAGCGCGGGCAGCATTTCGTGCTCGTTCACGTCGCCAACTTGTGCTTGGCGCGTTGGTACTGACAGCACTCACAGGAGCGGTTGTAGCGCAATCTGGGCTTTTTTCGGTGCGCGCAATTAGCGTACAAGGCACACAACGACTCGACGCCGACGTTGTTCGCCGTACCGCGGAACTTCGTGGGCAGCCATCAATGTTGACGCTCGATTCTGAAGTCGTGGCCGCACGGGTTCGAGCCTTGCCTTGGGTCAAATCGGCGACTGTCGTGCGGCGATGGCCGAACCGTGTCGAAATCCGGGTTGTCGAACACGTTGCGACAGCGGCGGCGATTGTCGGCAACGAAGTGGCCCTTGTCGCCGCGAACGATCGGGTGCTGCAGCGTTCCGCGATGGTGCCAGCCGGATTACCCCAGATCACCGGGGTGACGCAACTACCCCGCGACGGAACGCAGTTGATTCCTGCGAAGGTGGCGGAGCTGGCCGACATGCTCGGGCCTCAACTACGGCCGCAGTTGGTGGCAATCGACGTCGCCGATCCGTCGGGTGTCGTCGTGAAACTTGTCGATACCGATATCCGGCTGGGTCGGTTGGTGGACATCGATCTCAAGCTGCGGACCGCGGTTGCGGTGCTGGAGCGTGGTGATTCATGTCGGGATTACGTAGATGTGAGCGTGCCGACGGCCCCCGTCGCAGGATGTTGAGCGGTGTCAAATGTTGTTTCCGCCCAGGTCGGAGCCACTCTTGCGCGCTGAAGATTGCTATTTGTCGCGAGATCTTGTAAAGTCTCGACGCGTACCGTAGGTTTACATAACTCTATACCTCAACATGAGGTCGAGGGTTGCTGAATCCGGACGCTTCCCAAGCGCAAAGAGGAGAACCCCATGCTTGGCTCACCGCAGAGCTATCTCGCTGTAATCAAAGTTGTCGGCGTTGGTGGCGGTGGCTGCAACGCAGTGAACCGCATGATCGATGCTGGTCTGAAAGGCGTCGAATTCATCGCTGTCAATACCGACGCGCAGTCGCTGCTGCTGTCGGATGCCGATGTCAAATTGGACATCGGTCGTCAACTCACCCGTGGTTTGGGTGCCGGTTCGGATCCCGACATCGGACGCCAGGCGGCGGAGGAACACCGTGATGAAATTGAAGAGGTACTCAAAGGCGCTGACATGGTGTTCATCACTGCCGGTAAAGGTGGCGGCACAGGCACTGGCGCGGCGCCGGTGATTGCGGAGATGGCGAAATCGCTCGGTGCACTCACAATTGGAGTGGTGACGCGCCCCTTCGGATTTGAAGGTCGTCGGCGATCAGTGCAAGCCGAGCAAGGAATTCAAAAGCTGAAGGAAAAAGTCGACACGATCATCATCATTCCGAACGAGCGTCTATTGCAGGTTTCGGATGCAAAGACAACGATGCTGAACGCGTTTCGGATGGCGGATGAAGTTCTGCTCCAAGGCGTGCAAGGTATTTCAGATCTCATCACGACCCCAGGGCTCATTAACACTGACTTTGCAGATGTCAAGATGATTTTGACCAATGCTGGCAGTGCGTTGATGGGTGTCGGCAATGCGTCGGGCGACGGCCGCGCCGTCGCCGCGGCCCGGAGTGCGATTTCAAGCCCCCTCCTCGAAGCAAGCATCGAGGGCGCACGAGGCATCTTGATGACCATCACTGGACCGAGCGACGTCGGCTTGTTCGAGGTGAACGAAGCCGCCGAGATCATTGCTCAGGCTGCCCACCCTGATGCCAACATCATTTTCGGCACCGTGATAGACGATTCGCTCGGTGACGAAACGCGCATCACTGTCATCGCCGCGGGCTTTGACCGATTTGAAGGGGAGTCGGGCAAACTACGCGGCGGCGCCGATCTTGGATTGCGCAAAGAACTTGAGCAAGAAGAGTCGATTCTTGGCGATGATGCCCTCGACTTGGGTGGCGACGACGACTTTGATGTCCCGGAGTTTTTGCGCTGAATCAGTCTGACGTCGCATCGCTGCGGGAGCGAATACATAGTGTTGTGAATCGCGTCGAACTTGCGGCGCGGCGCGCGAAACGTGATCCTGCTGAGATTCAGCTGATTGCCGTGAGCAAAACGATCTCGGTGGGGGAGATTGAGATCGCTTACGAGGAGGGGTTGCGAGTGTTCGCGGAGAATCGCGCGCAGGAGTTGTGGTCGAAATCCGCTGAGATGCCATCTGATTGCGAGTGGCACATGATTGGTGCGGTGCAGACCAATAAGGTGCGAAGGCTGGCTTCAATTGTTTCGTTGTGGCATACCGTTGATCGAGAGGCACTCGTGCTTGAGATCGCACGGCGACGACCGCACGCTCGCGTGTTGATTCAGGTCAATGTGGGTGCCGAAGCACAAAAGGCTGGATGCCTGCCGGGCGATCTCGCGGCTTTGGTGACTTTTGCTCTGTCCGCGGGGCTCGACGTGCGCGGCCTCATGTGCATCCCACCGGCCTCGAAAGACCCTCGCCTCGCCTTCGAATCCGTGCAACGAAGCGCGAGCGAATATGGGCTCCGAGAGGTTTCAATGGGGATGACAAACGATTTTGAAGTTGCGATTGAGTGTGGCTCGACAATGGTGCGCGTCGGGAGTGCGATTTTTGGTCCGCGCCCGACATTCGTCGACGCGCGAAACTAAGGTCACTACGAAGGAGGCAAGCTGATGTCTGTTCTACGTAAAGCCGCTGTGTATCTCGGTTTGTACGATGATGAAAATGCCGACGACGTGTACGAGTATGAAGAACCAGCGTCGGAGGCCGAGCGGCCGATCGCACGCCCACAAGCACGTGCCACACCTGAGTCCCCGTCGGCAGTGCGGCCGCTTCGCGATACAAGCCTTGCTGAAGCGCCAACTGGTGTGCGAGTTTCGGTTGGGACCGCTCAGCTTGGCGCGGTGCGAACTGTCGCGCCTGCGAAGGTACATGTGATCGACCCGAAGAGTTTCAACGATGCGCAGGAGGTAGGCGACCGTTTGAAAACGGGCACTCCAGTTATTCTGAATCTTGAGGGAAGTGACAAAGAGTTGCAGCGACGTTTAATCGATTTCTCGAGTGGTCTGTGTTACGCGATCGGCGGGACGATGTCAAAAGCAGCCGATCACGTGTTTTTGTTGACGCCACCCAACGTGGAAGTCACCGATGATGAAAAGGACCGTCTACGCGATCGGGGCTTGTACCGCCGCTGACGGTGCACTACTCATGCTGCTGAAGTTCTTTTGTTCATTTCTACAGGTATACATCATCGTCATGTTCGTGTCCGCTGTGCTCTCGTGGTTCCCGATTGGCCATGATGGAGCGATGGCGCGCGTCAAGCGGGTGCTGTTCGATTTGACCGAGCCTGTCCTAGCGCCGGCGCGGCGCGTGATCCCTCCAGCCGGTGGCTTTGATCTCAGCTTTATGGTCGTGATGTTCGTGCTGATTCTGGTTCAACGCGCAACTTGTTGAGTACCTGATCCCGGGCTGAGGATCGCGCCGGGTGTCGAGCTTCTGAGCGAAAGCCACCACTTTGGGTGACGGCACCGTTACCATGCTGTTCGACGCCCACAAAAGGAGCCTGGCATGGAAATCACGCCGCAACAGCTACGAGATCTCGATATACCAGAATCATTTCGCGGCTATAACCGTGACGAAGTGAACGACTTGTTGGAACGTGCCGCCGAAACGATCGACAGTTTGAATCGTCAAAACCTGGTGCTCAAAGAACGCGTTGGTAGTGCGGTCGCCGATTTCGGTCGGAGTCGGGACAACGACGATATTTTGCAACGCACCCTGATCATGGCGCAACGAGCCGCCGATGATGCGGTCGCTGCGGCCAACCTTGAAGCCGACGCCATCCGCACGAACGCAGCTGATGAGGCCCAGGCCATGCTTGCCCGCTCCCTGAATGAGCTCCAGCGGCTCACAGATGAAGAACGCGGTCGGATTCAAACCGAGGTAGTGGAGCTCGCGGCCCGCCGTGATGCACTTGTCGCCGATGTCGCTCAGCTCGAAGCATGGGATGCCGACTATCGCGAACGGCTCGTGCGCCAAATTGAATCCGACCTCCAAGCTGCGCGGCAACGTCCTTCGGTGCGAGCGCAAGCGGCTCCGGAGCTACACAACGTGCAGACCGATGATCTGCTGAGCTCACCCACCACGATGGACACAACGCAGTTTGAACAGCGTGCCGTGCAAGCAGTTGCAGTCGCGATGGCGCCCAACGACAGCTTTGCTACAGCACAGCTCCCGATCATTGAAGACAACGATGTGAATCCGCGGCCGCTGGTTGGGTCCGCGATCGCTTCGCACGCCAATGTCGAGCCCGTCGAGGCCTTGTTGCAGCGCCCTGTGGCTGAAGATCCAGTCGTTCAGGCACCAGCTACGGCGCCGGCTCTGGCCCCAATCCCGGCCCCGGTCGCCGAGCGTGCAGGTTCGGATCGGCCGAGCTATCTCGACGAAGTGCTGTCGGCTCCGGTAGCTCGCGTGTCGCCCGATATCGATTTGCGCAGCGCAGAAGCCGACCGCGCGAATCTTGATGATGACGCGTTCTTTGCGACGTTGCGCGACGCAGTGGCCGATGATGCGCCGCTTGGGCCGGGAGACCAAGGCGGCGAATTCAGCGAAGAACCCGACCCGAGTTTCCGCGAGATGTTTCGTCGTCGTCGGTAACTCCTGCGGTTCGGTTAGCGCGGATCTACAACGCTGATCGCAACGCGGACGGCGTGGCCCGCGACCGTTTGACCCGCGGGTCCCTCAAGCGTCGATAACGAAGCGGTCACGCTCAGGGTTTCGTTTTTGATGTAGTCGAGATGCGCCTCAACTGCGCCGACAACTTCAGGTGCAATTTCGAGGCTCGTCGCGATCCGATCGGCGATTGCGAAGCCAAGCTGCTTGCGTTGGTCATTGATGTACCGCACAACTTCGCGGGCAAAACCTTCGGCCCGTAACTCGTCATCGAGCTGGAGGTCAAGCGCAACGGCAAAGCCCCCGTCTTGCACCAGCGCGAGCTCCGCGTGCTGTTCGGCGCGGACTTCGAGTTCCAAATCGGTGAACGAAAATTCCGTTCCATCGACGGTGATGAGAAAACTCTGCTGCTGTTCGAATGCTTCGCGAACGGCGGCACCGTCAACGTCGGCAAGCGCTTGCTTCACCGCCGGTAGCTGTCCGCCGAGGCGTGGACCAAGGAGGCGAAAATTCGGGACAACTCGATAGCTCAGCAGTCCCTCAAGGTTTGCTACTTCTTCAACTGTGCGGACGTTGAGTTCTATCTCGATTTCTCGTTGCACTTCCGCTCGCATGAAAGCATCGCGAGGTAACACAGTAATGATCTTGCGCAACGGTTGACGCACTCCTACCTTCGCGTCCGCTCGTGCGCTGCGACCGAGGCTGGTGAGCTGCCGAGCGATCGTCATTTCGGATTCAAGATCGTCGTCGATTGCGGCGGTGTCCACCGTCGGCCAATCGCGCAGGTGCACCGACAGACCGTCACCGACGAGGTTGCGGTCGAGCTCGTCTGAGATGAAGGGGCAAAACGGAGCGAGCATGGTGGCGATAAGCGATAGGCATTCATGCATGGTCGCGTGCGCGGCGGTGTCGGAAGATTTCCAAAACCGCGGCCGGCTACGGCGCACATACCAATTTGACATGTCATCGATGAGGGTCTCTAAGGCCTGGGCGCCCGAAAGTGCGTCGAAGTTTTCGAGCGCGGCGGTGACTTCGTCCAAGGTGCGGTGTGTGCGTGAACGAATCCAACGGTCAAGAACGTGGGTGCTGGGCGCCGCTTCCGATTGAGGTTGCCAACCGTCGAGCGTTGCGTACGTCACGAAGAATGAATACGTGTTCCATAGCGTCCGTAAGAATCGATTGCTCGTTTCGTCGATTGCATCGACGAAGACTCGTTTCGGAGTCCATGGCGATCCCGACGAAAACATGTACCAACGCAGGGCTTCCGCGCCACGCGAATTGAGTACGGACCATGGATCAATCACATTGCCCTTAGTTTTGGACATCTTCTGACCGTCTTGATCGACGATGTGTGCCAGACACACGACGTTCTTGTAGGGCGATCTCCCGAATACGAGTGTGTTGACAGCCAACAATGAATAGAACCAGCCCCGTGTTTGGTCGATTGCCTCACAGATGAAGTCGGCAGGGAAGCGTGTCGCAAATTGGTCGTTGTTTTCGAACGGGTAGTGCAACTGTGCTGCGGGCATCGAACCGGAATCGAACCATGCGTCGAGAACTGGTTCGACGCGTTCCGAAACTCCCGAACACTGTGAGCAGGGAACGCGGATTTCGTCGACGTACGGCCGGTGAAGGTCGAGGTCGCTGAGATCCAAGCCACTGCGGTTGCGCAGAGCTTCGAGCGAACTGATGCATTCGTCGTGTCCACAATCACGGCACCGCCAAATGGGTATCGGTGAACCCCAAAAACGGTCTCGTGACAATGCCCAATCGATGTTGCCTTCGAGCCAGTTTCCGAAGCGGCCGTGTTTGATGTGCGAAGGAAACCAGTTGATGGTTTCGTTGGCGGCCAGCAATTCGTCGCGGTGTTGCGAAGTGCGTGCGAACCAGGTTGGCTTGGCCCAATAGATCAAGGGCCGATCGCACCGCCAGCAGTGTGGATAGCTGTGGGTGTAGCTCTCGACGCGCACGAGCCGTGAACGTTCACGCAATTCGGCAATGAGGTCGGCGTCAGCATCCTTGACGAATTTGGCGCGGTAGGGATCGGGGAGCGCATCGGTGAATCGGGCACTGTCGTCGACGGGATTCAAGATTGGTAGTCCGAGCGGCGCGCAAACTTCTCGGTCGATTTCGCCAAACGCCGGAGCGAGGTGCACGATGCCTGAACCGTCATCGACGGTCACGAAATCTGCGACGATTACGATGTTCGCGTCCTGCGCGATCTCGACGAAATCGAACGGACGGTCGTAGCGCGCGCCTGCGAGTTCGGCAACCGAGATTGTGGCGAGGATCTCGGCGTCGTCGCCAAGGACCGGCAAAACTCGACTGCTTCCCATGATGAGGTCGCGGCCACCTTCAGGGTCGCGAACGCGTACGTACTCGACATCTGGGCCAATTGCCGCAGCCACGTTCGACGGCAATGTCCACGGGGTCGTTGTCCACACAACGAGGTCGTAGTCGCGTCCGATCACCGGAAAGCGGACATACACCGACGGTTCGGTGATGTCTTGGTACGCCCCCGGCTGGGCGAGCTCGTGGCTGGAAAGCGCGGTACCGCAGCGGCCGCAGTAGGGAACAACCTTGAAGCCCTCATAGATATCGCCGTTGCCCCACATTTGTCCGAAGAGCCACCAGACCGTCTCGACGAATTCGTTGGAGAGTGTCCAGTAGGCATCCCTCGTATCGAGCCACATGCCGATTCTCGAGGTCAACGACTCCCAATCTTCGACGTATCGCTGCACCGACGTTCGGCACCGTTGGTTGAACTCGCGGATGCCGTATTCAATGATTTGTGGTTTGCCCGAAAAGCCAAGCTCCTTTTCGACCTGCACCTCGACGGGGAGCCCATGGCAGTCCCAGCCACCTTTGCGAATAACGTGCTTGCCCCGCATCGTGTGAAACCGTGGGTAGATGTCCTTGAATAAGCGCGCCCACACATGGTGAATACCAGGCTTGCCGTTCGCGGTCGGTGGGCCTTCGTAAAACACCCACTCGGGGGCGCCCTCTCTCCTAGCCAGACTCTGGGCGAAGACGGCGTCGTCTCGCCAACGCGCGAGCACTGCAGTTTCGAGTGCCACAAGATCAAGTTGCGGTGATACGGGCGAGAACATGTTGGGCAACGATAGTTGTGGCCCAAGAATTCACCGACACTATTACTGCCCCGAGAGTGCACGAGTGGGTGCACGAGAGGGTGCACGAGTCGCTATGGGTCCGTTGGTTTGGGGCGAATGGAAACCGGAGTTTGCACCCAGTAGCGTGTCGAGGGTTCGTGTCGTGTGCTGAAAGCAAACCAGTTGTGTCGTATCGCGTGAGTCGCGTCGTTGTGCCAGCCATCCGGGGCTTATCGCTTCGTTATGGCACCGTCGCAGTTGCTGCAGTACTGATCGCGGGATTGATTCCAACCGAGAGCCTGGCGTCTCCCAACGTTATGGCGGGTTCTCAAGCGAATTTGGCGCCGAGTGCCCAACTCTCAGCACAGGTTCTGGCCGCCCGCAGCGACGGCATAGTCACCGGCGCCGGAATCGCGGCCTTCAGGGGTTCCCCGGGACCGAATGCCCCTGCGCGCCTGGTTGCGATGGCTGGATTGCGCGATGGTTCCGGATATTGGGTCGCCCGAAGCGACGGAGCGGTGAGCGCACATGGAAACGCCCGCAGATACGGGTCGGTGAGCGCCGCCAATTTGTCGACCCCGGTTGTCGCCATGAGTCCGCATCCCGATGGTCGCGGCTACTGGTTGGTGACCGCGGGCGGTCACGTGTACGCGTTCGGGTCGGCACAGTGGTTTGGTCAGCCGATTGTCTTAGCGGCTCCTGCTATCGGAATCGCGCCGACCCCAACTGGCAAGGGCTACTGGATTGCTGCCGGTGACGGTGGCGTGTTCGCATACGGCGATGCTGGCTTTTTTGGATCAGCGTATGGAGCTGTCGCAGCCCATGGCGGGGCTGCTGCGTTTACGTCGGCAATGACGGGCAGCGGATATTGGGTCGTCGCTCGCGATGGAGCGCTGTATCCATTTGGCACGGCGAGAAACTTTGGCAGCACTTGGCCCGCTCCGAGTGCGGTTGCGGGAATCGCTTCCACCCGCAGCGGTGCTGGGTATTCGATCCTTGAGACCTCGGGGCGAGTCCGGGTCTTTGGCGATGCGGCAACGTCGAACCGGTTACGACCGCGTGATGATTCGCATGTGGGACCGAGGTCGAGCGGTGGCCACTACAGCCCCCCGCTGCCTCCGACCGCCGATGTTCCTGGGGCGGTGAGGTCCGTCACGGTGCCCCTCGACCGGCGCGCGGTTGCGATCGCGGGCGCAGGAGGATTCCACAGTTTTTGGATACTCGCCGATCCGCTGGCGCCGACGGCGACGATGGCGACGATGGCCGCCCTAGGCGCGTCCGGTCCGGTCGTGCAATCGTTGCAATACAACTTGTTGGCACGTGGGTTTTGGCTCAATCTCACCGGCACGTTCGATAGCCAGACGCTGCAAGCAGTGTGGGCGTTTCAAAAAACGTACGACCGCTCCCGTACCGGCGTGGTGTCGGCCGATGATTATCGAAAGCTGGTATCCGCGCCGCGGCACGTGCCGCGGAGCCCCACGGGGTATGTCGCTGAGATCGACAAGGCTCGCCAGATAATCATCTTGGCCCGTGATGGCCGCGCTGAATGGATATTCAATACATCAACCGGCAACGACAAGCCGTACACCTACGACGGCGTGACCCAAATCGCGACCACACGAACCGGGCGCTTCACGATGAGCCGCCAAATTGATGGATTACGAGTCGGCAGGCTCGGATCCTTGTGGCGCCCAAAGTATTTCACCTCTGATGGAATCGCGTTCCACGGGAGTGCTTCGATACCTCCCTATCCAGCATCGCACGGCTGTGCCCGACTGTCGAACCTCGCCATCGACTTCATTTGGGCGTCAAATGCGATACCTCTGGGTACCTCGGTCTACGTCTACTAGTCGCGCATTGGTTCGGGCTACACTCCGCCGCTTCCCGCGGGCACCGTGCTTGCGGCGCACCGCGAGACCAGGCCACTGCTTCATGGGGTCTGCGGCCATCTGAGGTCACGGAGAGCGATTATGGCGACGAGTAAGGCAAAGGCGAACGCAACCGGCAAACCCAGTCGTGCGGCTGCCACAAAGGTTGCGGCAGCGAAGAAATCTGCGCCAAAGCCGGTGGCGAAGAAAGCTGCCGCAAAACCAGTAGCGAAGAAATCTGCCCCAAAGCCGGCATCCAAGAATGCGGTAGCCAAGAACGCGGTAGCCAAGAAGCCCGCGGCTAAGAAATCTGCCGTTAAGAAACCGGCGAAGACGGCATCGAAAGTGACCGTACAAGCGGCCAAGAAGTCGGGGGCAGCCGCGTCCGCGAAGCCAGCGCAACGAGGCGTTGCCACGAAAACCGCAGCGAAGTCGCCCGCCAAGCCTGCGGCGAAGCCGGTCAAGAATGCCCGCGCCGCAGTGCCCGCGAAGCCGCCAGCCAAAGCGCCCACGAAGCTCGCCGGGAAAACCACCGCCAAGAAAGCAACGACCGCGGCAGCAGCGTCGCCCGCGGCCAAAACCGTAGCGAAAGCGCCAGCCAAGACACCAGCACCCGCACCTGCCAAAGCGTCCACGAAAGTAGCAACCAAATCTGTGGCTAAGACCCCCGCCAAAGCAGCCGCGAAGGCAACAAGTGCAAAGACTGCTGCGAAGTCGGCGAAGGAACCGGCCAAGGTGGCGCCGGTAGTCAAGAAGCCACACGTGGAGACGGTTTCGGCGCCGGTTCGGTTGCTCGATAACGCGGAATCGCCAAAGCACCATGGGCCCGCGTTGGCTGCGAACACGATGGAGAAGCTTCGATTGCAGCTGCTTGACGAGCGCGACCACCACAATCGTCAAGCCGACGAGTTGATGGCTGAAGCCGAGGTTCTCGCTAATGAGCGCGAGCCTGGGGATACGCAGTTCGATGAAGAAAGCGGCGAGGGTGATTCCCTGACCGTCGAGCGCGAGCGCGACCTAGCGTTGTCGGCCACTGCGCGTCAAACGGTCGATGAGATCGAAAAAGCTCTGCATCGCATTGTCACCGGTAACTATGGCTATTGCGAAATGTGTGGCGATCGCATTGCCGTCGCACGTCTTGAGGCGATTCCCTGGGCGGAATTGTGTATCAAGTGCAAGTCCCGTGGCGAACGCCGTCGGTAGTTCGGCGCTCCGATCACGCGCGACGCGCATCTGCGTATGGGTGGCGTTGATTGTCGCCTCGGACCAAATCACGAAATCACTGATTGTCGCAACGCTGCAGGACCGCGAAGGTCAGCGCTTAGATTTTTTCGAAATTGGCGGGCAGGTCATCGGGTTCTCGTTGGCGCGCAATTCGGGCGCGGCATTCAGTCGGCTGCAGGGCTATACACCGGTTTTGGCCGTGGGCGCGATTGTGATCGCCGTGGTGTTGGCCCGCACGCTGCGCAAGTCCAACGATCTTGCAACCACAGTCGGGTTGGTCATGGTGCTCGGAGGGGCGTGCGGCAACCTGGGCGACCGGTTCTTTCGCGCTCCTGGATTCCTTCGGGGTCACGTTGTCGATTTCGTGCAGGTGGGGTCGTTTCCACTGTTCAATATTGCCGACAGCTGCATCACAATCGGTGCAATCGTGATTGCGATGCGGAGCTTCATGTTGGGCAACGACGAACCTGAGCACGGCGCTGAAACGGTCGTCGAAGGCGATACCGCGACGAATATCAATGCGGGCGAGACGGCTCACCCTGGATCTGAGTCATGACGACACTTGAAACGTTTGTAGTGCCAGCGAGCCTCGATGGCGATCGAGTCGATCGTGCGGTCGCGTTCCACACAGGGTGGACCCGTGCTGAGACCCAAACGATTATCGATGCCGGAGGGGTGCTGATCGATGAACGAGTCGTCGTAAAGAGCTATCGCCTCCACGAAGGTGAAACGGTGCGGATCACCGCGGCGCCGACTGCCGTCGGACATCCCGTTGCTGAGTCCCTCACCGTCGATATCGAATACGTTGACGACGATGTGATCGTGGTCCATAAGCCGCCAGGCTTGGTTGTGCACCCTGGCGCGGGAAACGACAGCGGAACATTGGTGAATGGCTTACTTGAGCAGTTTCCTGAGATCGCGGATGTTGGTGATCCAAGTCGGCCTGGGATTGTGCATCGCCTCGATCGTGAAACCAGTGGGTTGCTACTTGTGGGACGATCACAACACGGCTACGAGTCGCTGGTGGAACAACTGTCCGAACGCAGTGTTGAGCGCCGTTACGACGCGTTGTGCTGGGGCCGCCTGGCTTCGCCGCGGGGCGTGATCGACGCGCCAATCGGCCGCTCACAGGCACGGCGTACGCGCATGGCGATTCGTGATGATGGGCGTGATGCCCGAACCCACTATGAAGTGCGTTCGACGTGGCGCGACCCGGGTGTTTCACTGTTGGAGTGCGTGTTGGAAACCGGTCGCACGCACCAAATTCGCGTGCATCTCGCCGCCATCGGGCATTCGATTGTTGGCGATGCAACCTACAAGGGGTATCGCGAATCGGTCGCGCTGAAGCGGCCATTTCTCCACGCTCGCGTAATTGGTTTTGTACATCCGGTCTCTGGAGCCGAGCTTCGTTTCGAGCGGGCAATGCCACAAGATCTTGTGCAAGTGATTCAGGGGCTCGGCGAACCCGATGTGGCTGCGCGGTCCGGTTACGAATGACCGCGCCGAGTGCGTTCAATGAGTTCCGCAAGGGTGATTCTGGCTAAAACGGTGCGGGTCTCATCGTCGAGTTGTACCCACACTTCTTGCAACACACAGTGCCCTTCACAATGATCGTGGCCTTCGGCGAGTGTTGGGGCAGGGCCTTCGACTGCTGCGACGATGTCGGCCAACGTGATCTGTTCGGGCACGCGGGCGAGGACGTACCCACCCCCCACTCCGCGCTTGGAATGGACCAATCCGGCGCCCTTTACCGCTAGGAGGATTTGTTCGAGATAGGGCTGGGGAAGTTTGGTGCGCTCCGCGATCTCTTTGACTGAGGTCGGGCGATCTTGGTCGTGCAATGCCAGCGAAAGTAAGGCCCGTGCTGCATAGTCGCCCCGGGTCGATACTTTCATCGGGGCTCCGTGTGCACCCGGCCATCGTAGGCTGCGCGGATCATGCCTGAGTCCACCACACCAACGATGGCCGCGTACCACGGTGGGTGCGTCTCGAATCTGGTCCCTGCGCTGTTCGGCCTCATGCCTGGCGATTGGTTACCCGAACCGGTGCGAGATGCCCGGGCCGTCGTGTTGTTCGTGATCGACGGACTAGGTGCGAACGCGATTGACGCGATGCCCGACGTTGTGCCGACGTTGGCTTCGATGACCGGTTCGTCGATCACCACGGTCGTGCCCGCGACCACGTCCGCCGCGCTCACCTCCATCACGACAGGCACCACTCCCAGCCGACATGGCATCGTTGGGTACCGCACGATGGTCGAACGCCAGGTCTTGAACGTGCTGCGTTGGCAGGTGGAGGGTGGCAGCGGTAGGGGGCCTGTGCCGAGTGAGGTGCAACGTCAGAGCGCGTTTCGTGGCCGTCTGGTGCCGGTACTCACGAAGTCTGAGTTCAAGCGCAGTGGATTTACTGCTGCGCACCTTGGCAACGGCCCGTTTCACGGCTGGAAGACTCCAAGTGTGATGATCGAACATTGCCGCCGCTTGACGCACGAGACCCGCGAGCCGTTGATTTATGCGTATTACCCCGGAGTCGACGAAGTCGCGCATGAATATGGGCTTCGCGACGGTTACTACGAAGCCGAACTTCGCTACGTGGATTCGATCGTTGCCCAGTTGTTGGACGTACTTCCTAGCGATGTCGCGCTATTGGTGACCGCTGATCATGGGCAGGTGCACATTGAACCTGATGCGTGGATCGACACGCTGGAACTTGCTTCGCTCGTGCAGCAACAGTCGGGCGACGCTCGCTTCCGACATCTTCACGCTCGTGATGGTTCGGCAAAGGAACTGCTGGCGGAGTGTGTTTCGAGATACTCCTCGGTCGCCTGGGTCAAGAGCCGCAAACAGCTACTCGATGAGTTGTGGCTTGGGCAAGCGGTGGCCGGCGTGAGCCCCGCTGGGGCGCGAGTGGGCGATGTCGTGCTGATGCCGTTTGCTCCCGTTGGATTTATCGACCCGGCGCTGCCCAAAGAACGGGGTTTGCGCAGTGCGCACGGCGCTCCAACTGCGGCCGAGATGATGGTGCCGTTGCGAGCCAGCCGAGGTCAGGCCCCCAATCGAGGCTGACTCTTGAGTGAATCGTCCGGCGCGCCTATGGTCGTAGCAGCGAATCACACCTCTGTGATTCATCCACAGGGTTGCCCACAGGGGGCTGCGGAAAACCCCGAACACTGAGTTTCGAAAACGGCACGACAATGGCTGACAGCTTCGTACATTTGCATTTGCACACCGAGTACTCGATGCTCGACGGTGCATCGCGCATCGACGATGTCGTCAACGCCGCGCTGCGTCACGGCATGCCTGCAGTTGGGATCACTGATCACGGCAACATGTACGGCGTTTTGGAGTTGTACAAAGCCGCTCAGAAAAACGGCATCAAGCCAGTGCTGGGGATGGAGGGCTACTTCACGAGCCAGTCTCGCTTCGATCGTCCGAAACGAAGCGAACACGAGATCTATCACCTCACGATGCTCGCGGAAAACAATGTCGGCTATCACAATCTCATGAAGGTGTCGAGCGCCGCGTACATGGACGGCTACTACTACAAGCCGCGTTCCGATTGGGATCTTCTGGAACGCCACCATGAAGGAATCATCGCAACCAGTGGGTGTCTTGGCGGCCTCGTTTCGCAACTCATCGTCAAAGACGATCTGGACGCGGCCTACAAAGCGGCCGGGCGGTTCCAAGACATCTTTGGCAAAGACAACTTCTTCGTCGAGATTCAAGATCACGGCATCGAAGACCAAATCAAAACCATCAAGCCGTTGCTCGACATTGCCCGCAAACTCGGCGCGCCGCTGTTGGCGACGAACGATTCGCACTACACCGATCGTTGCGACGCCGACGCACACGACGCGTTGCTGTGCGTGCAGACTGGGGCATTGAAAAGCGATACGAAGCGATTCAAATTCGACGGCGAAGATTTCTATATCAAAAGTGCAATCGAAATGCGATCGCTGTTTGTTGAGCTCCCCGAAGCGTGCGACAACACGTTGTGGATTGCAGAACGGTCGCAAGTCGAGATCGAATTCGACAACGCGGTACTGCCATCGTTTCCTGTTCCTGAGGGTCAGGATCAAGATTCATATCTGCGCGAGTTGGTGTTCGGAGGTGCTAAGGACCGCTATGGGCAGAGCCCTGCAATGCACGTTCTCGAACGAGTCGAGTTCGAACTCGACGTCATCAAGACGATGGGCTTTTCCGCGTACTTCTTGGTGGTCTGGGATCTTGTGCGCTACGCAAAGTCGCGCAACATACGTGTTGGACCAGGGCGGGGGAGTGCGGCGGGTTCGGTGGTGGCGTATTGCCTTCGCATCGTGGATATCGACCCCATCAAATACGACTTGCTCTTTGAACGTTTCTTGAACCCGGGCCGCACACAAATGCCCGACATCGACATGGACTTCGATTCGCGTTACCGCGGCGACATGATCAAATACGCAGCCCAGAAATACGGCGCAGATCGGGTTGCCCAAATCGTGACCTTCTCTACGATTAAGGCCCGGGCCGCAGTGCGCGATGCCGCGCGCGTACTCGATTACCCCTACATCGTCGGCGACAAAATTGCGAAGGCAATGCCTCCGCTCATCATGGGCCGCGACACCCCGTTGCAATATTGCTTCGAAGAATCAGAGAAATACGGCGACGGCTACAAGATGGCTACCGACTTGCGCCAGATGTACGCCGAAGATCCCGATGTCAAGCGCATAGTCGATGTGGCCCGCGGGCTAGAAGGCCTGCGTCGCCAAGACGGAATCCATGCTGCCGCGGTTGTGATTACTCGAGATCCGCTCACTGATTATCTTCCGATTCAGCGCAAGCCGGGGCCTGGTGGAGATGTCACGGATTCGCCGGTAGTTACGCAGTACGAAATGCACGGCGTCGAAGAACTCGGCCTGCTCAAGATGGACTTTTTGGGGCTCCGCAACCTCGATGTTATGGAGATTGCCCTCGAACTGATCGAAGCGTCGACGGGTGCTCGACCCGATATCGACGACCCGCCGCTCGACGACCCCGCAACCTTTGCGTTGCTACAGCGAGCCGACACGATTGGTGTGTTCCAGCTCGAAGGCGGGCCGATGCGAGCGTTGATACAACGGCTTGCGCCCACCTCGTTTGAAGATGTTGCCGCATTGGTGGCGCTGTATCGCCCCGGACCGATGGCCCAAAACTGGCACAACGAATATGCCGATCGGAAAAATGGTCGCAAGCCGGTGGTATTCGATCATGAATCCCTGTCGGAGATTTTGGGCCCGACGTACGGTTTGATGATTTATCAAGAGCAGTTAATGCGGGTCTCGCAAAAACTTGCTGGTTATACGTTGGAAGAAGCCGACAACCTTCGCAAAGCAACGGGCAAGAAGATCCGCGAGATGATCGCGAAGGAACGCACCAAATTCGTGGCAGGCTGTGTCACCAACGGTCATTCGAAGGCGTTTGCCGAGAGCTACTTCGACACAGTTGAGCCGTTCGCTGATTATTCCTTCAACAAATCGCACAGTGTTGGCTACGGTTTCGTCTCGTATCAGACCGCGTATTTGAAGGCGAACTATCCGGTGCAGTACCTCGCGGCGCTGCTCACCTCAGTCAAACAAAGCCTGGAAAAGGCTGCCGTCTATATCAATGAGTGTCGGTTACTCGATATCCCTGTGTTGAATCCGTGTGTGAACGACAGCGTCAGTGATTTTTCGGTGCGCTTTGATGACGACCACCCGAAGGGTGCCATCCGTTTCGGGATGAGCGCGGTTCGCAACGTGGGCGAAGGTGTGGCCGAACAAGTTTGCGCGGCGCGCGCCGAAGGCGGGCCATTCAGTGATTTCCACGACTTTTGTGAACGCGTCGATATGAGCGCACTCAACAAACGCACGATTGAATCTCTGATCAAAGCCGGCGGTTTTGACGATCTCGGCCATCCGCGCCGTGGTCTACTGATGGTGTTCGAAACGTTGATCGAACAGATCGTAAAACGTCGTCGCGAACGTGAACAGGGCACCATGAGCTTCTTCGATCTCGATCTTGGTGGTGACACTGCCGGAGGCGGCGGGTTTGAGCAACGCCTGGCGATTCCTGACCTTGAATTCGACAAAATGCAGAAGTTGGCCCACGAAAAAGACATGCTGGGCCTCTATGTCAGCGACCATCCGCTCGCGGGTGCCCGCCGACAACTTGCTCGCATGGCTGAATGTTCGGTTGCCGACTTCATCGAATTTGAAGACGGCACGATGCGGACCGTCGCCGGCATCGTCACGTCGTTGAATCGTAAATACACCAAACGTGGCGACCTGATGGCGACCTTCATTTTCGAAGACCTGTCGGGCGCGATGGAAGCAATGGTGTTTCCCAAGACGATGCTTGCGGTTGGTACGAAGCTCAGCGACGACACAATCGTGGTGATCAAGGGGCGCCTCGACCGACGAGAAGACGCTCCGAAATTGATCGTCATGGACGTCACCGTGCCGGAAATCTTCGGAGACACCGGTCCTCCGGTTCGCTTGATTGTGAAAGCCGGCGGGTTCGACGAAGCGAAAGTGAACCGACTCAAAGAACTCTTGCTCGCACACCCGGGTGAGTCTTGTGTATTTGTGCATCTGCAGCGCCACGATGGCGAGACCGTTTTGAAACTCGATGACAACTTCAATTGCGATGGAACTACCGGGTTGTTCGCCGAACTGCGCGTAGCGTTCGGCAACGATGCCGTGCGGTAGCGCGGCCATCCAGCATCCGGCGACTACTGCTCTTTGATCAATCGAATGCACAACGGATAGCGATACTGCTCGCCTCGGCTCACCCGCACGGCTCCGATAATGCCCCATGCGTAATTCGCGATCGTGGACGCGAGGACTGCGCATATTCCGACCAGTATCGGAATCACTACGAGCGCATCGGAAATTCTTGCGAACAGCGCGCCAAGGATGAGCATCGCGATGAAGCCGGGCACAAAGACAATTAAGAATGTGAGCTGAAAATTCAACGCCTCGCGTGCCGAGTCTCTGGTGAATCGATCGGACTTATCGGAAACGAGATAGATGATCAGCGGAACGATGAATCCGCCAAGCACGCAGCCAAGATGGGCGATGGTTGCTGCGGTGCGGCTCGGGCCGACGAAACCGTCGGGAGAATACGGACCCCAATCCACGCCGTTCCACCACCGCAGCGATCCGCTTCCGGGCTCGGGATACCAACCTGGAGGTACGTTGCTCGGCGCTTGGGGAGGTTCGGGCGCCGTCATCGGCGTGTGCCGTCGGCGCGCGTCGCGATAATCGCCAAATCCATTTCGTCACCTTACGACGATCTTGGGGCTGTGGGTTGTGGGGGAGCGACTCAACTGTGACACAATCCCGCCCCATGCGTATCGGAATTCTCGGAGCCACCGGCCCCGCGGGCGCGGGTCTTGCCGCTCGCCTCGCCAGTGTTGGACACGAAGTGTTGTTCGGGTCGCGAGTCGTTGACAAAGCTCAATCAGGCGTCGACGAGCTCCGGGCCAAATGGGGCGACAAAGTCAACGGGCTCATTCCGTGCGACAACGCCGGGGCCTGCGACGCGCCAGTGGTGATCCTTGCGGTCAATGCGGACTCAGTCATCCCCACCGTGCGTGAACAAGCCGAGCGGCTCGCCGGCAAGATCGTCGTGAGTATGGCGAATAACCTCACCCGCAATGGCAACGAATTCAACGCAGTATTGCCACCTCACGGTTCGGTAGCGGCCGAGATCCAGGCGCTGCTGTGGCGGTCGCGTGTCGTGACTGCATTTCACCTCGTGCCCGCGGCCGAGTTCGCAGACCTCGACCATTCGATGGAAAGCGACGTCGTTGTGCTCGGAGACGATGACGAAGCCCGTGAAGCGCTCATGGAGATCACAACCTCGATACCGAATTTACGGGCGCTCGACGGAGGCTCGTTACGCAACGCCGTAGGTATGGAGACGTTCGCTGCAGTGCTATTGACCATCAATGTTCGTCACAAAATGAAAGCCAGCCTTCGCCTCACCACCATCTAAGCGGGAGGACTGCGTGCCGGACTTTGGTGCCGCGGTCCCTCAGATGCCGCGCATTCCGCCAGATTGTGTGACCACGTCGAGTTGCGGCGCCAGACGTTGGTGCCGCGGTCCCTCAGATGCCGCGCATCCCGCCAGATTGTGTGACCACGTCGAGTTGCGGCGCCAGACGTTGGTGCCGCGGTCCCACAGATGCCGCGCATCCCGCCAGATTGTGTGACCACGTCACGTGCCGACCAATATGCAAGCGTCGGGCACTCGTGCACGTTTCGGTAGCGAGTAGGTTGCCTAGCAATGCGCTTGTACGACACCGCCCAACGCCAAGTGGTCCCGTTTGAAGCCGGGCCAATAGTTTCGATGTACGTCTGTGGGATCACTCCGTACGATTCCACGCACCTTGGGCATGCAGCCACGTATCTCACCTACGACCTGCTAATTCGACGTCTCGAATCCCTCGGCCACGAAGTGCGCATGGTGCGCAATATCACCGACGTCGACGATTCGATCCTGCCGAAAGCCCGCGAACTCGGCGTCAACTATCTCGATCTTGCGGCTGCCGAAGTCGCGCGATTTCGTGCGGATATGGATGCGCTCGAAATGCGGCCTGCAATTGCGGAACCGCGGGCCACCGAAGCTGTCGATGACATCATCGACCTTGTCGCCAAATTGCTCGACAAAGGCAATGCCTACATCAGTCATGGCACTGTCTATTTCGATGTCTCGTCGTTTCCGAAGTTTGGTTCGCTTTCGCAATATCCCGAAGACCGCATGGTGAAATTGGCGCGCGCTCGGGGCGGCAATCCCGACGACCCGCACCGCCGAGCACCACTCGACTTCATTCTGTGGCAGCCCAGCCTCTCCGATGAACCTGCATGGAGGGCACCCTTTGGAGTGGGGCGGCCGGGATGGCACATCGAATGTTCTGCGATGAGCATGGCCGAACACGGCGCCACAATTGACATTCACGGCGGGGGCACGGACCTCATTTTCCCACATCACGAATGTGAAATCGCACAAAGCGAGGCGCTCACTGGCAAGCCGTTTGTTCGGCTTTGGATGCATTCGGCAATGGTGAACTACGAGGGGGAAAAGATGAGCAAATCGCTCGGCAATCTCGTATTTATCAGCGAACTCCGCAAGGTCGCAGATCCGCGTGCGATTCGTCTTGCGCTGATGCGCCACCACTACCGCAGCGGCTTCGAGTGGTACGACACCGACATCAACGAAGGTATTGCGTTGTTGAATCGCCTGCTCGCGGCGGCCGAATGCGACGGCGGCCCTGACCCTGCTCCCTTTGTTGCGCGCGCGCACGCCGCGCTTGATGACGATCTCGATGCCCCCAAAGCGATTGAAGCACTTGGCGATTTGGCCGACGCCATGTTGTCGGGAGGCTCCGACGCAACTGCACGCGCGGCGCTGTGTGGTCTCGGCTCGCTGCTCGGCGTCGATCTCGAACGCCCCATTGCTCATTAAATCGGTTCTTGAGGTGGTCACACAATCTGGTGGGATGCGAGGCATTCGTGGGACCGCGGCATGAGAGTCTGGCGCCGGTCCTTGAGGTGGTCACACAGTCTGGTGGGATGCGAGGCATCCGTGGGACCGCGGCATGAGAGTCGGCGCGAATGATCAGGGTTCCTGCTCTTCACTGCTCGTAAACTCGGCTGCATATGAGTAACCAGATCACGGTCACCTTGCCCGATGGAACCACACGGCAATACGACCACGGCACGACGCCAGGTCAGGTTGCGGAATCCATCGGGAAACGCTTGGCGAAAGATGCTCTTGCTGCGAAAGCAGACGGCGAATGGATCGATCTGTCGAAATCGTTGGTGAGTGACACGCAACTTGCCATCGTGACTCCAGGCAGCGCCGATGGGCGGGAGGTGCTGCGCCACTCCACCGCGCACGTGCTGGCCCAAGCGGTGGTGACGCTCTTTCCCGGCGCCAAGTATGCGATCGGCCCAGCGATCGCCGATGGGTTCTATTACGATTTTGCGCTTCCCAACGCTCAGACCTTTTCGCAAGACGATCTTGCCAAGATCGAAAAAGAAATGCAGCGGATCGTCAAAGCAAACCAGAAGTTCGTGCGCGAAGACCTCGATTTCGCAGCGGGCCTCGCGTTGTTCAACGGTCAGGAATACAAACAGGAAATCATTGACAAGGTGCGTGGCGGCTCAGCCGAAGCTGAGGATGCCGGCGAAGTTTCCGGCGATGGGGTCAGCGTCTACCGAAACGTGGCCCAAGACGGCGCGGCAACCTTCACCGATCTTTGTCGAGGCCCGCACGTTCCGTCCACATCCCGGCTCGGTGCCTTCAAATTGATGCGAGTGGCAGGAGCTTATTGGCGCGGCGACGAAAAGGCCCCGCAGTTGCAGCGTATTTACGGTACCGCGTGGGAATCGAAGCAGGCTCTCGACGAACATTTGCATCGCCTCGAAGAAGCTGAGCGCCGCGATCATCGAAAGCTCGGCGTGGAGCTCGACCTGTTCAGTTTCCCCGACGAAATCGGCAGCGGGCTAGCCGTGTTTCACCCCAAGGGTGGGATCATTCGGCGGTTGATGGAGGAATACAGCCGCAAACGCCACGAAGAGGCTGGCTACGAGTTCGTGTATTCACCGCACATCACCAAAAAAGATTTGTTCGAAACTAGCGGGCACCTGCAATGGTTTGCCGACGGCATGTTTCCGCCCATGGAGGTGGATGGCGAAACTGAGTATTACCTCAAGCCAATGAACTGCCCATTTCACATTTTGATCTTCAGGCATCGCACTCGCAGTTACCGTGAACTGCCGCTGCGCATGTTTGAGTTTGGCAGTGTCTACCGATACGAGAAAAGCGGCGTCGTTCATGGGCTCACACGCGTGCGCGGGATGACGCAAGACGATGCGCATATCTTCACCACCAAAGAACAGATGGCCGACGAACTCGTGTCGTTGCTTGACTTCGTCTTGAGTTTGTTGCGCGACTACGGCCTCGACGATTTCTATCTTGAGCTGTCGACCCGCCCAGAAGGCAAAGCAGTAGGTACGCAAGAGGAATGGGATGAAGCGACCGCGGCGCTGCGGGTTGCAGCCGAAGGAAAAGGTCTTGATCTGGTGATGGACGAAGGTGGCGGTGCGTTCTACGGGCCGAAGATCTCGGTGCAAGCACGCGATGCGATCGGCCGCACTTGGCAGATGAGCACTATCCAGGTCGATTTCCAGTTACCGCAACGCTTTGATATCCACTACATCGGCGCCGACAACGAACGGCACCGGCCCATCATGATTCACCGAGCGTTGTTCGGCAGCGTTGAGCGCTTCTTTGGGGTGTTGGTAGAGCACTACGCCGGCGCATTTCCGGTCTGGCTCTCGCCACAGCAAGTGGCCGTGTTGCCGGTCTCGGATCGCCACGCCGACTATGCGTGGAGTGTCGTGCAACGGTTGCGCGCCGATGGTGTGCGCGTCGACATGCTCGACAGCCACGCAGGCGCGTTGGGTGCGCGGATCCGTCGATCCAAGATGGAGAAGATCCCGTACGTACTGGTTGTCGGTGACGACGACGTTGAACGCGACACTGTCGGTGTGAACGCTCGGGGCGCCGATGACCCTGAACGGGGTGTGACCGTGGCCGATTTTGCGGCGCGGGTCGCGCATGAAGTCAATACACGCGCATGACCCTCGATCGGTTGTGGGCTGGTTGGCGGTCGCGTTACGTGAGCGAGGTCGCCGGTAAAACACCCGATTGTTTCCTGTGCGCGATTTCGGAGTTGCTCGACACCGAAGTAGTTGCCGAGTCAACATTGGTGCTTGAACGAACCGCGGCGACGATCACTGTTATGAACTTGTACCCATACGGCTCAGGGCATCTGTTGATTGCGCCACGGATGCATGAAGGCGATTTGACGGCACTCACGGACGCGGTCAGTATCGAACTGATGCGTGCGCAACGAAGAGCGGTTGCCGCGCTGCAAACTGCGTACGGCTGTGAAGGTATCAACCTCGGCGCCAACCTGGGGCTTGTAGCCGGCGCAGGCGTGCCCGAGCACTTGCATTTGCACGCGTTACCGCGTTGGGCTGGAGACACGAATTTTATGACGACGGTGGCGGAAACTCGGGTGATTCCCGAGGCGCTGGAAACGGGATGGGCAAAGCTGCGATCGGTTTGGCCCGAGGCGCGCTGAGATGAAGTATCAAAAACAGCGATCTCGGTCGGATTTCTATTCGCGCCCTGCGCTGTTCGGTTTTGCAGCCGCTGTGCTGGCCTTTGTTGTTGTCATCGTCGATCGTGCGCATTCCCGTGGCCAAATCAGCTATCCCGCGATCTTCGAATCGGGGTCTCCCGAGGACGCGCGGACGATCCTCATCACCGTTGCCTCCATTTCGTTGACTGTCGTGACGTTGTTGGCGTCGTTGACTTTTATTGCGTTGAGCTTTGCAAATAGCACCGTCGGACCTCGCCAACTCCGGTCGTTTTTGCGAGACCGAACGACCCAATACACCTTTGCCACCTTCATTGGCACGTTCGTGTACTGCCTCGTTGTGCTGTTGTTTTACCGGGGCAATGACCCTGCCGGGAAGCTCGCGGCACTGGCGCCCCATCTTGGGGGGCTGGTCGCATTGTTGCTGGCGTTGCTCTGCACCGCGATGTTGGTTGCCTATATTCACCATCTCACTCGCGCAATTCAACCCAACTTTGTGCTTGTTCGCATCGTCAAAGAACTTGACCAGGCAATGTCTGAATACGGGCAGGCACGATCGCTGCATTCTGCGGATTGCGGATCCCTTGACGATGGTGAGATTGCTCACGCGCTGGCCGAATTTCTTGAACCGTTTGACGCGGTCGTTGCGCTGCGCTCAGGGTATATCCAACAGATCGATCATGATCCTTTGGTTGCTGCCGCGCAGCGCGCCGACGCTGTGGTTCGCTTCGTGTGTCGCCCTGGACAATTTGTTTTGCAAGGTAATCCGATTGCTGAAGTATGGGGTTTGACCGCAGACGTGAGCCACACGATCGGCAAAGTCACAGACATAGGCGCATATCGAACCCTCGCGCAAGATCTCGAGTTTGCGATCGACCAACTTGTGGAAGTGGCGATCCGAGCTCTGTCGCCTGCCATCAACGACACGTTCACTGCGTTGTCGTGCATCGACTGGCTCGGCGACGCGTTGCGAAACTTCGCGACCCGCGACGTCGGGACACCCGTGCATGCCGACTCCGCCGGGCAACTTCGAGTCATCGATCGTCCGGTGCGGTTTCAATCGCTGGTCACGGCTGCGTTTGCGAAGGTGCGACAATCTGGGGAGCGAAGCCCTGCGATTGTGATGCGCCTCCTAGAAACCCATGTCGCACTCGCCGAATTTCTATCTCCAACCCAGCGAGTGATCCTGCGGGCGGAGATCGAGGCCACCGCCGACCTCGCGACGAAACATGATTTTGCGCAGTTAGAACTTGAAGGTGTCATCGCCCGGGCAGCACGAGCTCGCGAGGCGTGTCGAGTGACGGCCTCGGAGTAGTTTCCAGATCCATGAACGACGTCGCCACGCCGACAAGCCAACCAGCCGGCGCTGCGGGTGACACGCTTCCCGAAGACTTGAACCTCAATGCCGCGACGCTCGGGCCTTACCAGTTTCCCGACGTGGTGCGCCGCAGGATCGCGGGCTGGCTCTACGTCGTCGTAGCCGCAGTCAGCATTTGGGGTGGGTTGTCGAGCGACAACCGGGGCATGGTTCTGGGTGGCGGAGGTCTACTGCTGGTTGCGGCGTACCAGTTCGCTTGTGCGTTTCCTTTGACGATCGACCAAACCCAGGCGCTCGCAGTAGCCAGTAAAGAGGTTGGGTTCGCCGCTGGGCATGCGTCGGCCCAGGTGACGTGGCGGGGCCTGCGGAGCCGTCCGATGTGGCGAGTAGTGCTCTATTCGGCCGAAGATCCACCAAAGCAGCGGGGGATCGTGGAGCTCGACGGCGTCGATGGGTCAGTGGTGTTCAGTACCAATGAGCCCAACCCTGAAGACTGGTCAGGATTCGATACCGCGTCTGCATGACACATCGCCAAGCTTGACTGAATGCGATTCAGTTGCGCCGCTAGTGGTAGTCGACAATCATTCTCAGGTTTCGTACAGTGTGCTCTCCACTACACGTATAAGGGGCGACACATGAAGAAGCTGTTCGACGAATTCAAAGCGTTTATCATGACCGGCAACGTCTTGATGCTTGCCGTCGCGTTCATTCTCGGTGGTGCAACCAAATCTGTGATTGACGGTTTCGTTACCTTCATCATTAATCCCATTATCGGAGCGATCGTTGGGAAACCCAGTTTTGACTCCTTGACCATTAAGGTCGGCGACGCCAAGATTCTCTACGGCTCGTTTATTACTGCGCTGGTTAACCTCGTGATCATCGGCGCCGTGGTGTTCGCCATGGTGAAGGCTTTCGACAAGTTTCAACAAAAGGCAGACGAGACGCCGGAGGCACCAGCAGAAGACATTGTGTTGTTGCGCGAGATTCGCGACTCCCTGCAATCCCGCAGCTAGAGGTCGGTCAAAGGCCCTGCAAGCCGCTGGGCGCCCTGGTCGGGGGGCGCTCAGCGGCATTCTTGGGGCGCTCTCAGCAGGACCAGCGGCCTTGAGCCGCTCGCGTGCTAGCGTTCCCGCAATGCTTGCGGACGCGAGCAGTCGTATTCGATCCCGTGCGGCAACGCTGCGGGATGGCTTCAAGGAGACCCATGCTCGACAAACAGCTCCGCGCTGGTGTTGAGCGAGGCCTCGGACCCCTTGGTCGTGGCCTTAGCCGACTTGGGATAACTCCCGATGCACTCACGGTGCTAGGAGTGCTGTTCGCCCTCGCGACCGCAGTAGCGGTTGCCTCCGGTCACGTGGTCTGGGGTGCAGTGGGAATCGCTCTGTCAGGCCTTGGCGATTTGCTCGATGGCAATATGGCACGCAGTTCCGGCCGTACCGGCGTACGTGGGTCTTTTTTTGATTCGGTCATGGACCGGGTTTCGGACGCACTAGTGCTCGGCGGGGTTGCTTGGTACTTCGGTCGGATCAGCCCGCACCTGCCGATTCTCGCGATGGCTGTCGCGGCGTTGTCGATGTTGATTTCGTATGAGCGGGCCAAAGCCGAAGGCCTTGGTTTGATCGCCAAGGGCGGCCTGATGGAGCGGGCCGAGCGGTACGTGTTGCTCGGCGTTGGTATGGCGCTCGATATTTTGGTCCCCGTGTTGTGGATCATGTTCGCGCTGACGTTGTTTACCGCGACGCAACGATTCATTCGAGTCTGGAAGCAAGCTGATCGCCCACCAGCAATCGAACGTCAACGGCGCACGACGCCACGAGCTTCTGCTCGCCGTCCGAGCGCACCATCGGGCCCCGCGACACCGCGTCTGCGCACATGGTTTGAAACCCGCACGGCGCGCTCCGATGGGGCGCGCCGGCTGCACCCAACGCGTCGCGTCCGCCCGTAAACAGTCGCCGCATATGGCTGATGCTCGCGATAAAGCCATATTTTGGGCGTATCGCGCCGGTTCTTCCGCCGCGAATTCGGTGCCACCGCGGATTGGTGAACCGGTGGCACGAGGCATTGGTCGCATGCTCAGCTATGCAATGCCAACGCGCCGCCGCATGTCCGCGCGGCACTTGCAGCGGGCAAGCGGTGGTGCACTGCGAGGAATGGCGCTTGAACGATCGGTGAGTGAAGCCTTCGATTCGTACGCCCGCTATTGGTTGGAAATGTTTCGGCTGCCCAATGCCGTGAAGTCGGATCTCGAACATCATTTCACGATCGACGGTTACGAACATGTCGAGGCTGCGTTAGCCAAAGGAAACGGTGCGATTATCGCGCTGCCGCACCTGGGTGGTTGGGAGTTTGCCGGTGCATGGATGAGTTTGGTCAAACAGCAGCGGCTGCTCGTTGTCGTAGAAGCCCTAGACCCGCCGGAACTATTCGAATGGTTTGTGGAGTTGCGCAACGCTATGGGAATGGAAGTCGTGGCTGCTGGTGACGACACTGCCGCTCGTTGTTTACAGGCGTTGCGCGACAATCGGCTCGTGTGCCTACTCAGCGACCGCGACCTTTCGGGTGACGGAATCGAAGTTGAGTTCTTTGGCGAACGCACCACGCTGCCGGCCGGCCCGGCGATGTTGGCTATTCGAGCGAACTCGCAGATCCTTGCAGTTGCGGTCTATTTCGCAAAAGGCCGTGAGCACACGGCGACGGTTCGACCGGCGCTCGATCTACGACGCGAGGGAAAACTCCGCGCCGATATGGCTCGCGTTACCCAAGACCTCGCCCGCGAGTTTGAAATCTTGATTCGAGCGGCACCGCAGCAGTGGCACCTGATGCAACCCAATTGGCCGAGCGACCAAGAGCTGCCAGTGCGTGCGACACCCTGGAACGCACCATGAAAGTACTCATGGTGTGCCCATATTCGTTATCGCGACCCGGTGGCGTGCAGTCGCAAGTGATGGGCCTAGTTCGCGAGCTGAGGGGCTGCGGCGTCGACGCCCGCATCATTGCTCCAAGCGATGGGCCTCCCCCGGTGCCGGGCGTCATGACGGTAGGAGAGAGCACGCTGTGGGAGAGCAACGGATCTATCGCTCCGGTGGCGACAGGCGCACAGGTCGCACGGCGCACGATCGACGCGTTGGGTTTCTTTGAACCCGATGTAGTGCACCTCCACGAGCCCATGGTCCCTGGGCCTACGCTGACATTGTTGCTCGGATACCACGGGCCGATGATCACTACACACCATATTTCCGGTCATATCGGACGGGATTGGGCGATGCCTGCAGTGCGGTCGAATCTGGAACGAGTGCACGCCCGCGCCGCGGTCTCGCAGTCTGCACGCGCGACAGCGTTCGATGCAGTCGGAGGCGACTATGAGCTGTTGTGGAACGGTGTCGAAGTCGATCGTTTTGCCCGCGCCGAGCCCACGCCCGCGACGCGTCCAGCGGTGTTTTTTTGTGGTCGCCATGAGCCTCGCAAAGGGTTGTCTGTGTTGCTCGACGCCTGGCGAGGTATTGATCGTGATGCCACGCTGTGGGTCGCGAGCAAAGGTCCGCAAACCGAAGAGCTCCAAGCTCGCGACGTGGCCAATGTGGAGTGGCTCGGGGTGGTTTCTGATGAAGAGCGCAATGCTCGCATCGCCGGGAGCCGGATATTTTGCGCGCCATCTACCGGCGGCGAATCGTTTGGAGTCGTGCTGCTCGAAGGCATGGCGGGCGGCGCGGCGGTCGTGGCGAGCGATATCGATGGCTACCGTAACGTCGCCCGCGCCGACGTCGACGCAGTGCTGGTTGCGCCTGAAGACTCCAACGCACTCCGAACTGCGTTGCGAGCGGTACTCGATGATGACACGCTGCATCAGCGGCTGGTGCAGGCAGGTCGCCAACGAGCGGATGAGTTTTCGATGCGCCGACTCGCCGCTCGCTATTGCGAGATGTACGAGGCCGCGATCAAGGCGGGTTCGAGCCATCCGTCTCGCCAATGACGTCGGACGCTCACGAGGTTGGTAGCAGCGCAGGGCGACCTCGCAGTAGCGGGCTGTGTCGGGCGCGCGGCGTCGGGAATGTACGAGCGCACCCGTTGGTTGCTGGCCTCAGAACGCTCGTATCCTCACCCCGAGCACTCGTTCCAAGTACCTTGGAACCGGTCTAACGAAGGAAGTGTGTATGGTCCCTATTCTCATCATCGTCGCGATCATCGTTGTGTTCGTGCTGATCTTCGTGGCGATGTACAACGGCTTGGTCAAAACTCGTAACCGGGTTGATAACGCCTGGAGCCAAATCGACGTGC